>Ga0075843_127_pt1 | contig 6058 bp, 8 predicted proteins | sample RifGroF1_FD_68290 | JGI IMG/M metagenome (GOLD analysis project Ga0075843, IMG submission 68290) | Microgenomates (Shapirobacteria) bacterium GW2011_GWF1_38_23 | reverse complement strand
TCAGGATATCCCCGAAGAAAAACGTCGCGACTTTTATCTCTATGTTGACGAATTTCAAAATTTTGCCACTCAGGACTTTGCTGTTATTTTGTCCGAAGCTCGTAAATATCATTTGAATCTGACTGTTGCTAATCAGTTTGTCTCCCAGATGGACGATGAAGTAAAAAATGCTGTTTTCGGTAACGTCGGCTCAATCTGTTCCTTCCGTGTCGGTATCTCCGATGCTGGTTTTTTGGTTAATCAATTTAGGCCGGAATTTAATGAACACGATCTTTTAAATCTTGGTACCGGTGAAGTATATTTGAAAACCATGATCGAAGGTGTTCCCAAGTCACCCTTCTCTCTTAAAGTCGCCGCCGCTGAAAAGAAAAAACCTGGTAATCCTGAAATGGCCGAGATGATCAAAAAATTATCTAGCTTAAAATACGGTCGTCCCAAAGCCATTGTTGAAGCCGAAATTGCCAAACGCGCCAGATTATAGTTCTTTTAGTTTGATTCCTCTTGATTCTTCTTTCGAGTCGATCAATTCCAAATATTTTTCAGTTGTGGAAATTCTTTTGTGGCCAACCACTTGAGACACCACGTCTAAAGGTACCCCGGCTTTAAGCTGGAATACGATAAAAGTATTTCTCAAATCATTTACCTTAATTCCCTTAATATCAGCTTTATTAAAATATCTGTTCAAAAGGCTTCTGATGTTTCTGGCCAATAAAACCCGACCGGTTTTAGTTATAAAAACATTTTTATTTTTGCTGTTATCAGCCCGAACTTCGTCTAAATATCTCTTTAGTGCCACTTTGGCTGAGTTATTTAAAGGCACCTCTCTTGAGGGGTGGCTTTCGTAGCTCTCAATTAAAATCCCGTTTTCTTTAACGTCTTCTACTTTTAAATTTTCGATTTCCTTGATTCTCAATCCAGCCTGAAGCATTAATTCCACAATAGCTGAAGCCCGAATATCATTTCTACAGGCATCACGAAGGGATCGATATTCAATTGGTTTTAGAATCTTGGGAATATCATTTTCATACTTGGGATGTTTGACATCACCGGAGGGATCGATGGTTATTTTTCCTTCGTCTTTCAAAAAAGAAAAAAAGTTTTTAATCGAATTTAATTTTCTGGAAACTGATTTGGCAGTATAGCCATTTTCGGTTAAATCCTTTTTAAACTCTTCAACTTCCTTTATTGTGACCAATTCGACCTCGGTAATTTGTTTTTTTGCCAAAAAAATTGCCAACTGATTAATATCGCCTTTGTAGGCTACAATAGTATTAATCGACTTGCCCTTCTTTTTGAGGGTGTCTGTAAACAAGTTTAAAGCATCATTTAAAGCTAAATTAGACATAATTTTTTTATAAATATGTCTTATAGTACCATATATTAGGTCATTAAACAAGCAATGTTAAAAAAACACTTATATCGGCTAATTTTCATCATTATCATTGTTTCGTCTATTCTTGGTATCTATAAACAACTTAGCTTACTGACAAACGCTTCACAGCAGATTTATGATTTAGGTCAAAAAATTTCCGCCGTGGTAAATAGAAACAACGCCTTAAAGAAATCCCTAAACCCTTAAACATTTACTCACCTTATTTCTTGTGCTAGAATCCAACAGCTTAAAAACAACATGCGGGGTAGTGTACGGCTGCACGTGAGGCTCATAATCTCACAGGCCGGGTTCAACTCCCGGCCCCGCAACTAACAAAGAGGTCGTCATTAATTTGACGGCTTTTTTGTTTTTTAAAAACAGGGCATTATTGGTATAATTCTCTAGTTTTACTTGGCAGGGTAGCTCAGTTGGTTAGAGCACGGCATTCATAACGCCGGGGTCGCGGGTTCAAGTCCCGCCTCTGCTACTTCGTTTTGGGCATGTAGCTCAGTTGGTTAGAGCGCCGATCTTATAAGTCGGAAGTCCATGGTTCGAGTCCATGCATGCCTACCTAAAGTCAATTGTCTCTATTTTTCTGTCCTCAATTTTAAGTAATACCCCTGGTCTCGGGTAGTCAATCAAGTCATCTCTCTCGAAGGTGTTTTTTAACAAATAACTCTTCAATCCGGCAATTACCGCCCCGTGAGTACATATAATCACCGTTTTATTATTTTTTGAATTTAGTTCATCCAAAAAATTTCTTATTCTTTCACTAAATATTTCAAATGATTCTTGAGCCAGTTTACGACTAAACTCATTTATTCTAGAATCCGTTTCAAAATTCTTACCGGTAATTTTCGTAACTATTTCAGTAGTCTGTTTACAGCGCAGATATTCCGATGAAACATTGAAATCTGATTTAACCTCCTTAAGGTATGTGGCCAGTTTTTTAATAACTGGAATCCCTTCGGGTAAAATCTTCACTTCAAAGTTATTTATTGGATAATTTGTTCGGTTTTTTGAATTATAAGTTTCCCCGTGTCTAAAAATATAGTACTTCGTCATTATATTCCCATTACTTTTAACATCTCACTTAAAGTTTTTTGAGCCTCAATTTGGGCTTTTTTACTACCTTCATCGATGATCTGCTTAATCAGTTCATCATTTCCTTCAAATTTAGCTCTTCTTTCCCGAATTGGTGTCAAAAATTTATTTAAAGCCACAGCCAATTTTGTTTTAACCTCCACATCACCAACCTGACCCTTAACATATCTATCCTTAAGATCAGCGACCTCCTCTTTATTATCGTTAAAGGTATCGTGATAAATAAAGACCGGATTACCTTCAACGTGCCCCGGATCTGTTGGTCTAATTCTGGTTGGGTCGGTGTACATACTTTTTACCTTCTTATTTACTGTTTCTTCGTCATCGGACAGATATATACAATTACCAACACTTTTACTCATTTTAGACTGACCGTCAGTACCCACCAAAGTTCCCACTTCACCAATTAGGGATTCTGGAATTGGAAAAATTTCGCCATAAATTTTATTAAAATCCCTGGCAATCTCTCGGCTAACCTCCACATGACTTTGTTGGTCTTTACCTACTGGTACTAAATTAGCTTTGACCATCAAAATATCAGCTGCCTGTAAAACCGGATAGTTTAAAAGCCCCAATGACGGTTGCTCAATTTTTAAATCCCGCATCACATCTTTTAAAGTTGGCACTCTTAAAGCTCTGGGTACAGTAATTAAATTACTAAAAATAGTTGAAAGATAGGTAACTTCAGGTACTTTACTTTGTTGATAAATGACTGATTTTTGGGGATCAATTCCCTTTCATTTAGTTCCGCAGTTTTTTCTTTAGAGAAATTAGTGGTTAAGGTGTGTAAATCGGCAATGATAAAAAAACAATCATATTTATCTTGAAGTGCCGCCCGATTTTTAAGTGTACCGATATAATGTCCTAAATGTAGAGGTCCGGTTGGTCTATCCCCGGTCAGTATTCTTTTTTTATTTGTGTTCATATTTATAGTCAAATTTTAACATTTAAGATGGTTAACAACTGCATTAGCCAAGATATCCAAACTATCAAAGATTTTTATATCTTTAAATTTTACTTTTTGAAAAGCCAATGGCAGTTCAGTACAGCCTAAAATTATTCCGCCTAATTGGTTTTTCTCAATAAATTCTCTGGTAAAAGTATTTAACTTATCAATATCTGTTTTTAAAAGTTTGTTATTTAACACCATTCGGATAACTTTTTCCAATAATATTTGGAACTTTTTATCAGGAATTATTGGGGTTAAGCCAGACCTTAATAAGTTATCTTCGTACAGCTTTGTTTTTAAGGTTGTTGGTGAGGCCAAAACTCCAATTTTATTGATTTTTTTATTTTTAATATCCGTCACCACTAAATCAATAATTGACGGAAAGGGACTCTGAGCAATTTTTAATAAATCAGTGTGCATAATATGGGCGGTATTGCACGCCATAACTATCATCGACACTTTTTGTTGATTAAAGAATTCTATTCTTTTCGTGATAATTGTTTTGGCTGGTATCGCCTTGCTTGGGTCAGCAATGAAGTCTTCAACTGATATCGCATTCAAGATAATTTCCGGAAATGGTAAATTTTCCTGGCTAATTTTTTCCAAAAGCATTTGAAAGAATCTGGCCCCGGCAAATGCCCCCATTCCGTCGATGATTCCAATTTTTTTTAATTCAGTTTGTTTCATAAAAATTAATTAAATAATAAATAGGGGATTTTGCAGGAACGAAGAGAGTTGAACTCTTATTACTTGTTCTGGAGACGAGCGTTTTACCAATTAAACTACGTTCCTAAAACAAAAATCTCCCGAAAAACCGGGAGATTTAATATTTTTTGAAAAATAGTTTTATGCCATTAAAACGTCTCCCGATTGGGCTAGTGCGTTTCGCCAATAGAAAGAACATTTAATTAATGACATTGATATATCTTAACACTAAGCTATTGTGTGTCAAGTTAGGCAATATTCTGTCAAAAATCTAAATACGTTATAATCAATTATGTTTGAAAAAAATGCTAATAAATACGATCCGGTAACAGCTACAATTCCCGGTGTTGATCAGCAACAACGGAGTGATGAGCTCAAGGAATTATCTCTTTCCGGTGATCCACAACCCAAAAAAGAAACACCAAATGAGAAAAAAATAATTTTCCAAAAGCTTGGGATAAAGATAGTTAAGTAGTATGCTATAATCGACCTTAGTCTTATTAGCTTAAAGCGAAGTCGGTTAACAAAGGCGCTTTACCTAATATTTTTTATGAAAAAAGAAAACCCCAAAATTTCTGCCGCGCTTAGAACCGTCACTGGACGTAAAGTAAAAAACCTCCGTTTGGCCGGTTTAACTCCCGCTACCATCTACGGTCATAAATTTGAACCAATTTCCATCGAACTATCAACCCCGGAACTTAATAAAATTTTTGACCAAGCCGGAGAGTCATTATTGGTTGAGATTGTTATTGGTGAAAATAATTATCCAATTATTTTCAAAAACCCTCAATTTCATCCAGTTTCCAGTGATCTAATCCATATCGATTGCTACAAGGTTAACCTTAAAGAAAAAATTTCCACCATGGTTCCAATTGAGCTCATTGGTGAAGCTCCTGCTGTTAAAAATGGAAACACTCTTATGTTTATCCAAAATGAAATCGAAGTCGAAGCTCTTCCTTCCGATCTTCCTGAAAAAATCGAGGTTGATGTTTCCTTGCTTGCCGAGGTTGATAATAAAATTACTGTGGCCGAACTTAATGTTGACAGAAATATAATTGAAATTAAAACTGATCCAGAGCAAGTTGTGGTAATTATCGAAGCGCAGCGAGTCGAAGAAGAGCCGGTTGTTGTCGAAGAAGAAATTAGTCCAGAAGATGTTCCCGCCACTGCTCAAAAGACTGAGGAAGAAAAAGCCGCTAAGGAAGCTGCTGAGGGTGAAGAAGAGAAGACTGATAAGTAAAATAAATTTTACTTATATCTTCTCGTATCGGATCCAACATATAGGCATTTTTTATCGCTTCAAAAGCATCTTCTCTTTTGCCAAGTCTGTAAAATAAAACTGCTGTTTCCATCCAATCGTCAGCATTTTTCATCTTTTTTGTCTCTAGTGTCAACAGTCTTTTTTCCAGTTCCTCACTCTTATTTTTTTTATTATAATTTTCTATATCTGTTATTTCCAGTTTTTTTTCAATTCTTTTAGCCCTTTCCCACTCACCCTTATTGACCAGCAGGTACCACTTCTGTAGATTTCTATAATATATTTCTCCCTTTGATATTGGCCATATCTTTCCCAGGTTAATCGCAATTATCCAAATCAAAAGACTTATCAATACACTCTCTTTCATAATCTTCTCATTTTAGCATGCTGATTCTGTAAAAAATGATAAAATACCCCGATGTTTATTCTGGATATTTCCCAAAATTATAATCAAGTTCTTCGTCAAGCCGCAGATTTAATTTCAGCGGGTTCTTTGGTCATCTTCCCTTCAGATACGGTCTATATTTTAGCCGTTGATCCGACCAATCAAAAAGCGGTCGACACTCTCTTGTCCTTTAAGGATCGTTGGGTTGGCAAGGCAATCTCCGTTGCTGTTTCTGATGTCGATATGGCCAAAGATTATGTTCAGTTGTCAGCTGATACAAAAAAT
>Ga0075843_122_pt1 | contig 7257 bp, 6 predicted proteins | sample RifGroF1_FD_68290 | JGI IMG/M metagenome (GOLD analysis project Ga0075843, IMG submission 68290) | Microgenomates (Shapirobacteria) bacterium GW2011_GWF1_38_23 | reverse complement strand
ATTTTTTTCTGTTTCTCCCCACAGTATTCACAAAAAATACTTTTGGGGCTGATTTTTTTACCACAGGAACGACAGAACATAAGTGGATTATATTACTTTTCAGAAAAAATTCAGACTGACCTTAGCGTCGGGGGCGGCCACCACCAAAAGAGGAACGGTTTTGACCACTAGGGCTACCGAAGTTTCGGAAGGGAGGACGACCGGAGGCTGAAGGACCATCACGTTGAGGCATAGCATCGGGATTACCCGGATGAGCTGCTTTAAACTCAGGAGAACTTAATTTTATTTGATGATTATCGTTGAATCCGGAAATTTTGACTTTAAGTTTGTCGCCGATTTTTATAATAGAGGAAGGATCGGAAATGAATCCCCCACTTAATTCAGAAACATGAAGAAGAGCTTCTCGGCCAGGGAGAAATTCAACAAAGGCGCCATAGGCCTCGACGCGAGTGACAACACCATCATATTCTTCACCAATCTGGACTTCCTTAATCATAGATTCAATCTCATAAAGACAGGCATCTATTTTATCCTTATCAATGGCACAAACAGAGGCGCGACCGTCATCGTCAATATCAATTTCGACACCATATTTTTCCATTAAGCCCTTGATGGTTTTACCGCCGGAGCCAATAACTTCACCGATTTTATCTTCGGGAAGAGTAATCATTTTGATTTTGGGAGCGTATTGGGATAATTCAGCTCGAGGGGCTGGAAGTACCGAATCAATTTTATCTAAAATTTGAAGACGAGCTTTGGTAGAAGCAGCAAAGGTATCGATAATCATTTGCATGGATAGTCCCATTCTCTTGATATCAAGTTGGATGGCAGTAATACCATTCCGGGTACCGGTAATTTTAAAATCCATATCACCACAATGGTCTTCAATTCCAGCGATGTCGGTTAATAAAACATATTTGTCTGCATCATCGGAAATCATACCAATAGAAATTCCAGCAACTTTGTCTTTGATAGGAACACCAGCATCCATAAGTGAGAGAGTGGAACCGCAGGTAGAAGCCATAGAGGAAGAACCGTTTTGAGACATAACCTCAGAGGTTAAAGTAATGGTATAGGGAAAATCTTCAATAGAAGGAATAACAGGAACTAAGGCCTTTTCAGCTAGTGCACCATGACCAACTTCGCGACGACCTGGACGGCCGAAACGACCAGTTTGGCCGGTGGAAAAAGGAGCGGCGGAATAATAATGAATGTAACGCTTAGATACTTCACCATTACTACTTTGAAGATATTGCTGTTCGGCTAATGAGCCAAGAGTGGTAATAGTTAGTGCTTGAGTTAAACCGCGTTGAAAAAGAGCTGAACCATGGGTCATAGGAAGAACTCCGGCCTCTATCTCTAAAGGACGGATTTCGTCAAAGGCTCTTTTGTCATAACGAGTACCAGCTAAAGTAGCTGTCCGCAAGTATTGACGAACTAAAATATCAACAGCTTCGATGACTTGATTGGCCTCAACTTCTTCGGCTTTGATTTTGGTTTCATAAGCTTCTTTGACTTTTTCTTTGATTTTATCTTCGGCAATAATGTGAGCACCATCAACGCCATCGGCCATGAATTGAGTCAATTCTTTTTTGACCAAGGTCTCAATTTCAGAAATTAATTCTTTTGATGGAGACAGGGGCTCATATTCAATTTTCTTTTTACCGAATTTTTTGGCAAATTCTTCTAATTGTTTGTTAATTTCGGTACCAGTATCAAAAGCTAGTTGCATGGCCTTGAGGGCAGTGTCATTGTCAACAATATTGGCATCAGCTTCGATCATGTTGATACCTTTGGCATCCTTACAAACGAGGAGATCTAAGGTCGATTTTTGAAGATCGCTAATAGTGGGGAAAAGTTTTAATTCGTTATTTTCTGAGCCGACACGAACAATGGAAACGGGACCACTAAAGGGAATGTCTGAAAGCATTAAGGCGGTGGAAACGGCCGTAAAGGCGGGAATAACAACATCGTTTTCTTTATCGTTACTCAAAACGGTGACGATAACCTGAACTTCATATTTAAAATCGGTGGAGAATAGCGGGCGAATGGAGCGATCGATAATGCGACCAAAAAGGATGGCGGTATCGGAAGGGCCACCTTCGCGCTTGATCCATTTACCACCTTTGATTAAACCGCCAGCGTAAAGCTTGTCGGCAAATTCAACAGAGAGAGGAAAATAATCTTTGTTTTTATCAATGGCGCCTAAAACAACGGTGGCCAGGACTACAGTATTGCCTATTTGAGCAGTGACTGCAGCATTAGCCTGAGGGGCAAGTTGACCGGTAGTAAGTGTAATTTTTTTGTTTCCGATAGTAATATCGACAGAGTTTTTAGCCATGATAAATTAAAATAATATAAATTGATTATAAAGCAAAGAGAGACACTTATTTTTTAAGATTCAGACCGGTAACGATTTTGGCGTAACGCTCTTCGTTGTGGATTGAAAGATAGCGGAGTAAACGTCGGCGTTTGGCCAACTTACTCAATAAACCTCTTTTGGCGGGAGAATCGTGCTTGTTTTCACCCAGATGTCCCTGCAGTTTTTCGATTTCTTTTGAAAGAATTGCTACTTGGATTTCAGGAGAACCAGTATCACCCTTAGCTTGGGAATATTTAGCGATAATCTCGCTTTTTTCTTCGGTAGTTAATGCCATGTAATTATTTGGCTATTTGTCGGTAAATTATAATATTTTGGAATGGCTCCCAAAAAACCGATTTAATAGTCAGGAAAGGATTATAGCATAAAAAATTACTCCGAGGCTGATGTTTTATCAGCAATCGGAGCTTTATCTTCCAAGCATTCGCGGTATTTATCTGTGTTTGTTAAAGTAACTCTACCTGTTTCGTGATTAATGGTAAAAGTGCATCCGGCACACATTGCTCCTTTACCGCCAAGTTCAGTTTTAACTGTGACCATAGGATCTTGGGACATAAAGTCAATGTGAGCTCCACAAACTGCTTCAATTCTGTTGGGGATAAAAGGCATAATTAGGGATAAAAATTTAAGCGGTAGGGGTGGGGTTGGGCTTGGTGATATTGTTGGCACCAGGAGCCAAACCGCCAGTTTTTTCAACGTTTTCAATAGAAATTGGTTCCTCGGATTGAGGTGCAGTTTCCTCTGGCTGTGTGGCACGTAAGCAGATAGCACCAGCTTCAAAGGTTTCGGGGGAAACATTGACACTAAAGGATTGGGTGGCGACACGGAGACCAATTAACAAATCTTTACCGGAATCAATATCAAGAGTTAGGCCAAGCATAGGTAGCAAGAAGGTAAAGATTTCAGAAAAAGGAGCATCGGGATCCAAGAGTGTAACCTTGGCCCAGGTTTTAGTAACCTGAGAGGGAGTAATTAAAATCCAATTTCCCTGATTGACCATAGAAGCGGCCACACCTAAGGGAGCTTCGTCACCGAGCATGAAACAAACATCGGCAGTTGAACCGCTATTGTTGATTGAAATTTGATTAGTTTCAACTTTGGCAGCGCCAGATTTAGTTTTGACTACTAAATTGAGGTGACCACCGTCATCGTTGTATGAAACAGCTTCGATTTGGTCAATAGGATAGTCTAGGGAAACAACCAGGCTGGAATCAGAATAAGTATCAACTAAAAGCTCTAAACCACTTAGTTTTGAATAGTTTTGATCAGTTTTTTGAGGACAGAAAACTTTTACTTCTTTGCCTTGTTTTTTTAGAGAGATGGCCAAGGCAAGAGCGGCACCGATGCTATCAACAGAGAGGGTGGGTACAGCAATAAGAGCGCTTTTAGCGTTGTCAACGAGAGTTTTTATTTCAGTAACATTATAATTTTTCATATTTGTCCTGCTTACAAATAAATGATTATTTGGAATTCTTATAGGCTATTATAGCATCTCCTAATTTAAAGTCAACATAAGGACGAAATGTCATGCCACAATCGTGACCCGCTTTAATTTTTTCCACAATTTCTTTTCCCTGGCGGATACCTTCGATTTGAGTATTTTTGATGATTTTAGCATCACGCATTAAGTGAACAGAATCACCTTTGGTCATTTCCCCTTTAGTGATTTTTACCCCAGCTATACGGACTTTTTCAATTTTAAATTCGGCAATAATTGTCCCCTCGCCCACAATAGTGTCTTCAATCGTCGGGTCAAGCATCTTCAAAACCTGAGACTGAATATCTTCAATAATTTCGTAAATTATCTTGGATTCAAAAATTAAAACTTTTTCATTATCGGCCAGGTTTTTAATGGTTTTACTAACAGGAACATTAAAGGCGAAAAGCTCGGCGTGGCTGGTCTTGGCAGCAATAACGTCGTTGTCGTTAACAGGACCAACACCGGTATAGATCAAGTTGACATCGTCACTTAGACTGTTTTTAAGGGCTTCGAGAGTGCCTTCAACGTCAGCTTTGATAACGATATTAAGCCGAGGGATGTCAGGATCAAAAACTGTCTTGACATCAACTATTTTTTCAGAACTAACTTCAAGGGGATGGTTAGCTACTCTGGCACCAACGCAGGGAACCTTTTCAAATCCCAGAATTTCGACAGGGGTACCAGGACTGGCCTCTTTGATGTTTTTTCCATTGGAATCGAGCAAGGCCTTGACCTTACCGGTAATCTCCTCAGCAAAGATTTGATCACCGAGTTTTAATATTCCTTTCTTGACGATAACGGCGGCTACTGGACCACGGGTAGTGTCTAGTTTTGATTCAACCACTACTGCTTCTAGGGGGGCGTCTGATTCATCTTTAAGTTCCATAATCTCGGCATTTAAAAGAATTAGGTCTAAAAGTTCTTCGATACCGGTACCATTTTTGGCCGAAACGGGAATAACGGCAACCTGACCACCATATTCTTCAGGAGTCAAATCCATTTCCACCAGCTGGCCCTTAACCATTTCCGGCTGACGAGTGTCTAAATCAAACTTGGTTAAAGCAACAATAACGGGAAGATTGGCCTTTTTTATTTGATTAATACATTCTTTGGTTTGAGCCATAACTCCATCAGTGGCGGCATGACCGGGGGTATCAATAAATGTAATTAAGCCTGATTTACCATTTTTTAACTTAACTTCAGTTTGATATGAGGAAATATGTTGAGTAATACCGCCGGATTCTTTTAAAGCAACATGGGCACTACGGATTTTGTCCAAAAGAGTGGTTTTGCCATGGTCAATATGACCCATGACGGCGACGATGGGTGGGCGGAATTTATTTGCCGAATTTGTAGTCATACTTAAAAAATTAAATTGTAAATTTTCCGCAAGAAACGGATCAGCCTTTAGCTGATTTGGCGGCACCAACTTTGATGTCCGTGTCAGTGAGCATACCAGCCAAGCGAACGTTTTCACCTTCATAATGAATTGAGTCTGGTTTTTAGCAAAGGCAACAACGTCGACTTTTTCGTCGGCAGGAAGTTCGCCGAGAACTGACTGAATTCTTGAACCTTTTTGACCAATACAGGAACCAACCGGATCAATTCCATTTTGAGAGCTACTGACAGCCACTTTAGTTCTTTGGCCGGCTTCACGGGCAATTTTTTCAATTACGACCGTATGATTACCGACCTCGGGAACTTCCCTGACAAAGAGTTGTTCGATAAATTCGGGGTCCCGACGGGAAAGAATAATGTCTTTACGACCCGTGTTCTCGTCTTCACTGATACCTTTAATTAGAAATAATTTTTTGGTGCCTACGGTTAAAGATTCGTTTTTTATTTGTTCTTCTTTTAAGAAGAGGCCTTCAGTTTTACCGATACCGACACTCATTTTATAGGGATCAATTCTAAGAATTACCCCCAAAACGAGAGTGCCGATTTTTTGACGATATTCAGTCACAATCGTTTCTCTTTCGACTTCATGAATTTTTTGATCAATGACTTGTTTGGCGGTCATGGCAGCTATACGGCCAAAACCGGGAGGAGTAACATTCTTTCTTTTTTCGCCATCCATTTCGAAAATGGCAAAAGAACCGGACTCGGGTGCCAGATCGACCTCAAAAAGAGTTTCTTCGGGAACAATAACACCGTGTTCTTTTTGATCCCGTTTATAGGCAGAAATCAAACCCTGTTCAATGGCATCGATAATTTCCTGGGGATCAATATTGCGCTCTCCGGCAATTTGAGCCACAGCGGCGGCAAATTATTGGCTTAAAAACTAATCTACAGTCCTAATTCATTTATCAGTTCTTTTTGTTTACTTGAAAGACGGGAAGGAATAACAATAACCAAGCGAATGTAAAGGTCGCCAACTCCGTAACCAGCAACATCCTTAATCCCTTGACCGCGAAGGCGAACCAGGGTGTTTGGTTGAGTTCCAGATTTTACCCTAATTTTTAGTTTCTCTTTTAAGGTCTGGACTTCGATGACGTCCCCCAAAATTGCCTGTGACAAGGATATATTTTCGTTTACATAAACATCATTGCCTTCACGTTTAAAATATTTATCAGGAATAACATCGATATACAAATTGAACTCCTGAAATTTAATTCGTTGACCATCATCAACACCGGCAGGGATTTTAATTTTTTTTCTGTGTCCGTCAATATCAACTTCTTTTTCGCAACCTAGAGCGGCTTCAAGAAAGGAAAGTTGGATTTTATAGGTGGGGATTTGGCGTCTTTGTTGGCCACCAAAATTGAAAGCGGTTCCCCCACCAAAAAATTGTTCAAAAATATCGAAGGGGTTACTAAAACCACCGAAATCAAAATCAGCACCCTGGCCTCCATTTTGACCTTGCCAGGTGAAGTTAAAAGGACCATTTTGCTGAGAATAAGTATGTCCACCAAAGTTACCCGAATTAGGATCAAAGGCGGCATTGCCAAATTGGTCATAGGCAGATTTTTTATCGGTATTACTAAGTACTTCGTAAGCTTCGTTAATTTCTTTGAATTTTTCTTCAGCTTCAGGAGCTTTGTTCTTATCGGGGTGCCAAGACATCGCTTGTTTCCTATAGGCCGATTTAATTTCCTCTTTTGAGGCATTTTTATTGACACCTAATACTTCGTAAAAATCGCGTTTCATTTTGGATATAGGGACCCCGTAACTGCAGGGTCCCTATATTTTAACTTAATTTTATTATTCTTTAACGACTTCTCCTTCTTCAGCTTCTTTTTTGTCGTCCGGTTTTGATTTGTCAGATTTTTTTGAATCTTTGACATCGGTTTCGGGAGCGGGCTCGCCAGCCTTATTAGCTTCTGGTTGGGCATAAACTGCCTGACCGACAGCCTGAAGCATTTGATTTAATTCTTCGGTGAATTTATCAAACTCATCC
>Ga0075843_124_pt1 | contig 10674 bp, 16 predicted proteins | sample RifGroF1_FD_68290 | JGI IMG/M metagenome (GOLD analysis project Ga0075843, IMG submission 68290) | Microgenomates (Shapirobacteria) bacterium GW2011_GWF1_38_23 | reverse complement strand
AGCGGAGGGGGCGGGATTTGAACCCGCGAGTCTTATTCAGACGCACGCTTTCCAAGCGTGTGGAATGAACCACTATCCGACCCCTCCAGATTGTTAAAAAACATGCTGACTTCGTTTTGATTACAAACTTAGTCGAGCCGCAGTATTTTACCTATTTCTTGGCTTTTAATAAAGCCGTTAATTTAGAATTGGCTTTCTTTAGAAGATTTCTTTCGAAGTCGTAAGCCAATTTTTTTAGAGTTTCCTCATAAGTAAACCACTCCCGGGCAACGACTGTTTCCATGTCGTAATACTTAAGATTACTTTCCGCCTGATACTCCATAAGAAAGAAAGTAACTTTTTTAATGATTTTTCTATTACTGGCTTCATCCCAAATAATATAATCGCGAGAACCAACTTTGTCGACAATATTTGCTTTAATCCGACCTTCTTCTTCAACTTCGCGAATAGCCGCTTGTTTTAAGACTTCGCCAGCATTAAGATGGCCTTTGGGGAACTTATAAACCGAAAGACGAATTTTTTTACCATTGCGTCCGAGCTTGTTTTTGGAAAGAGTTTTAATCACAAACCAAAAGACGCGGGACTCAACAACTTTAAAGACAATGCCGCCAGCTGACCGTTCATCGTAATAGAGATTCTCCTGTTTTACAGGCATTTTATTCATAAGATATTATACCGCACTAAAATACGGTCAAGGAATACATAGGGAGTGTGCCCGGCGAGAATCGGACTCGCATCGTTCCCTTCGGAGGGGAAAATCTTATCCATTGGAATACGGGCACAGATTCCCCTATTTTACCTTAATTTAAGAAATCAGGAATTCACTAAGAGGTCGGCGATGAGTGCGGGGCGGAATTATTGTTGGAAAACCTAGACGAAATAATAGTTGAGGCAGATGAGGGGAATCTATAAGTTTAGCTGTTTCCCGGCGAGTTCTTTTGAGAGTCAGGGGATAATTAAAAAAATCAGTCGTTAATCCATATGAAGCCAATATTAGAGTAATTTGTTCAAAAAACTCCCCTGCTTGAAAAAAATCAGAAACTGAATCATTTTTCGTGGAAATAACAGCTAAAGCCGGAGCATTTTTGGCTAAATTTTGACTCTTGAGAGAGGATGTTTTAATCTGAGGATCGTCGGGGTGAAGAAAATATTTTAAATTGACAGCCAGTTTATATAAATTAATAACACCGGTGGGTAGACCGTCGGGAGAAAACTCCAAGTCGTCGCGAAGCCAATTTTCTAATTCTTCGACTAAGGCCTGTTGGCGGGACCAGAGTAAAAAACTGCGATCAATGAGCTTGGCGAAAGCATTGATGTCACCAGGGCGCGTTACTAAATTAAACTCAACAGAGTCAGGAAGAGGCAGTAAACGTAGTTCGTTGATGAGAGCCTTTGATAACTTTTGTCGGGAATAAGGAAAACGGTTGGTGTGACGAGTGGAAATAGCGGAAAATAATGGTGATTTTGTAGTACTGGTTTTTGTATCATCAAATTCAAATAGAATAGAAGATTTCTGTTTTTTTTCATCAATAAGATAAGATTTTTGATAGGTCAGACCAAAATTCTTGGCGGCGACTTCCAAATTAAAAGCGGCGGCACCGAGACTCATATAAAACTCCCGATAATCCGGATCAGTGTTCAGCCGGGCTCGAGTGTAATCGGGAAGAATCTCGAGGAAGTCCTCCCCTAATTTAAATTTCCAGGGCTGAGTGTTGTAACCCGAAGGGGCTAAAATGACATATTTTAATAATGATTTTATCTTGTTTTTTAGCTTCATACTACTACTAGTTTAGTAGGAGTTTAATAAAAAGGCAAGGGGTTAGAGGGTGATATACTCGTCTATGCCTGTGCTAAACATAAAAACCAAATTTATAATTCGGTTTTTGATGGTTATTTTTTCAGTTTTTGTCGCACTAGTTGGCTTGGAAATATTAATCAGATGGGATGAAAAAATGTTGCCGGAAAGAAAATATCAGGAACCGGGTTTTATTAAGGAAATATACGATGAGATGTCGGTTAGAAAAAGAATTCAAGAAAAGGGAATCTCGGAAAAAACTTTTAATATCTACTATTTTGGTGAGTCGACAATGTACGGAGAGCCTTACCGCGATACTATCCCAATTTTAGTAGAAAAGATGCTTGAAGGAAGGGTGGGTGGAGCGGAATTAAAATGGATAAACATGGGGATACCAGGAATTGACTTTAATGAAGTTGTTCGAAGAATTAGGCAAGTGGTAGAGCAGAAAAATATTTATTATCCGTCTCTAATTGTGATTTACAGCGGACATAATGAATTTCTTTATTATCAGGACTTTGAAGACGGAAATGGATTTTCTTTTAGAAAAGACGATACGAACCCCATTGGTTTTTTAGTTTCACGGAGCCGTTTGGCACATAAGGTGGCTAAAGTTTTTAAAATATACAGACTGGAGGTTGATGAGCGGAAATTTTTTGACGTGCCAGTGGTGAAGGCTGACAAGAGAGTTGAAATATTGAAGAATTATGAAGATAAAGTTCAATCAACAATTTCTTACTTAAAAAATAATCAGGTGCCGGTGGTAATTTCTACTCAAACGGGAAACTATGCTGATTTTGAGCCAAACAGATCAGTCTATACGGGTGATGAATTAAAAAAAGAAGAGTTTAAAAAATACATGGATGAAGGCTTAGTTCAAGAAAAAAATGGAGAAAATCAGAAAGCTTTAAGTAGCTACGAGAAAGCGTTAAAGATTGATAAGGGGTTTGCAGAAACATATTATCGTTTAGGTAGAGCGTACCGAGAATTGGGGGAAAATGAAAAAGCCTGGGAAGCTTATTCCAAGGCGGTAGACTTCGACATGATGCCAATTAGAGCAACGTCTTCTCAAAATGAATTTATAAAAGGAATTGGCGAAGATAAAAAGACAAAAATAATTGATACGGTTAATTACTTGAGAGAAAAATCGGAAACAGCGCTAATTGGAAACAATAAATTTACTCCCATTTCAGAGGAAGAGGTTGAGAAATTGTTTAACACAAAAGAGGCTTTGTTTAGTATGTATACCTCAAGAGCTGACTGGATGGTGCGTTTGTCAACATGGCGTTATGATTTTAGCAACAGACTGATGGTGGCGGAAAATTATCTGGAAAAGGCCAGAGAAATTTATGAGAGAACAGCCTATTACTATTTAACCAAAATGACAATAGCTTACCTGAGAAAAGATATGCCAGAGGCAGAAAAAAATTATGAAATGGCCAGAAAAATTAACAGAAAGGAAACAAATGAATATTTACGAAATCACTGGATCAATCAGGTAATTAAAAGAGCTTTAAATTAGGACAAAGTCTATTTGTTTCGGAGATAGAAATTGGTAATAGCCTTGACTATGGTTGCCCCGATAAGGGCAATGAGGATAACCGGATCAACTTGATAGCTGTTTTTGACCACACTGATTGAAGCTTGGTAGGCAATACCTAAAGCAAGGGCGGTGACAATAAACCACATGGCATTTCTTTCGGCAATAGCCTCATGGGCGATATCTCTTTCGTCTTTTTTCATATTGATAAAGATATGAATAAAGTCGAGAGAAAAAATTGTGGCCCAGATAAAGATAAATATGGTTGACCAGGAAGCAGGTAAACTTAAGTTACTGATTACAATAATTGGCAAGGCGATCAGAGCAATGTAAGCCCATCCCTGCCAACAATTAGGGGTCAGACCCCAACCGCTATACTTTCGAGGAGAGAACCATTTTGGATTTGCAATCATATTTTTTTAATTAAAATGTAAAAAGGTCATCAATAGATGTTTTCAGAACCACAGCGACATCGTGGGCCAATTTTAAAGAGGGATTGTATTTCCCGGCCTCGAGAAAAACAATAGTTTCGCGACGAACATTGACAGCATCGGCTAGTTGTTCCTGAGTTAAATTTAATTTAGCGCGAAATTCTTTGATTTTTGTGTGCATCTATGTGTTAACTATTTCTAACTATATGTTAGAACTAGATAACATTATTGTCAAGAGGAAAAACAATGGGCAATTTTGCTTTTAGGAAAAAGAAACCGGATTGTAACTAAAGGGAATAATGATATCAGCGGCTTGCTTCATGGGTTCAACATATTTGGCGTGATTTTTTTCGACAACAATAGACCAGGCTAAAGTCTCGATGTCAGAACGACCTTTGGATTGGTCCCGAAGCATGCGGCGGGCTACCCGAATTTCTCGAGGGGTGTCTAAAAACACTTTAAAACTAGCTAAGGATCCGAGGGGTTCGTAAAAAGAAAAGAGACCTTCGACGACAATAAAGCGATGATGAGGATTGACTTGAATGTCCTGAGTGCCGGTTCTTTCGCTTAATTTCATATCGTAAAAAGGGATGGTGGTTTTTTTACCTTCGGAGAGGGATTGGACGGCCTTGGCGCATTCTTCGATGTTGACTGATTCGGGGGCGTCAAAATCGTATACACCCTTGGCGTCGGCTTTCATAAACTTTTTACCGACATAGAAGTGATCCATGGAAAGAACGAAAGCATTTTGGAAAAATTGAGCAAAAACTGTTTTACCTGAGCATGAGCCACCACAGACGCTAATAATCGGAAGTCGTTTTATTGCAGTTATTGTTCCTATTTTAGCACGGAATGGTGAGAATACCTGTCTTTTGTGCTGATACTAAATATTTTTATTCGATAAATGACTTTAGTTCTTCAGCAAAAGGGCCTTCGGGACGGAAACCAATGAAGTCCTGGACTAGTTCTCCACTTTTAAATAGCTTCATATTGGGAATGCTCTGGATTTGATAATCCATAGATAACTTTTGGTTGTCAGGTTGTTCGGTATCAACTTTAACAACTTTTAATTTACCCTCAAATTTAGAGGCTAAATTTTCAAGAATCGGAGCCATCATTTGACAGGGTCCACACCAGGGAGCCCAGAAATCGACCAGAACGGGGATATCGGATTTAATAACTTCGGTAACGAAAGCATCCTGACCGGTGACATTAATTGGATTTGACATAGGTTTTGAGATTAATAAATAATTTTTTATCTTCTTTACTAACTGAATTTAGACAAGTTTCAAATTTATCTTCAACAACTGAGTCCATAACACCGGAAACTGCTGATTTGATAGCCTTTAACTGGGTCAGAACTTTGAGACAGTCAGTATTTGAATCCATCATTTTTTTGACGCCTTCTATTTGGCCAACAATGTTATTCAAACGCTGTTGATTTGATTTCACAAAGTAATCATACACTACACCCCCAGGGGGTGTCAAGATGGCAATTTTTGAGAATAGTGCTACGATTAATTTAGTTATCAGTTTGTTTTAATTTATGAAAAAATATTTTGTTCTTTCCTTTTTGTTTTTATTAGCTATCACCCCTGCGTTAGCCAAAGGCTCTGCGGATACACAGTCACAGCCTGTTTCGAGCGGTCAAACGGTGACTAATACTCAAAAGGTAGTCAGCCCAACCGGGAATGCAGTTCAAAATCAAAACCAGGTTCAAACCCAAAATCAAGGCGAGGAACAACAGTTAAGTGTTAAAACCCAGGAAAGTGAGCAACTTAATCAGGATGTAAACCAAAGCTTAACCAAAGTGTCTGATCAGGTACATCAGTTGATTGACACAGTAGGGGCCAAGGGTGGAATCGGCCAAGAAGTTAAAGCTATCGCTCAGGATCAGTTAAAAGTTCAGGATCAGATAAAATCTGATTTTGAAGGATTAAATTCCAGAGGTACCCTTAAAAAATTATTGATTGGTTCAGACAAAAAATTAACCCAGTCATTAGAACAAAAGATGGAGCAAAACAGATTGATGATTCAGCAATTGGAAGAACTGAAGCTTCAAATTAGAAATACGGGAGATTTACAACAGCTCCAGGAAACAATCGATCTGATGGTTTATCAAAATACTTCCTTACAGAATAAAATTGATATAGAGAATAAGGCCAAGGGAATATTTGGCTGGTTGGTGAATTTATTCAATTAAGAATTGATATAAAAATACCCCCATTTCGGGGGTATTTTTTGTGAGTAATATAAAATTACTGATTGGTGTGCATGCCCATGCCACGACCCTGACCATTACCCTGTCCCATACCGTATTTGCTACGGAAGGCGTTGAGTAAAGTAGAATCACCATTTTGAGCAGCTACTTGAGCAGCGGCGAATTCTTTAAAATTAGATTCGGTGACGAATCTGGTTGCACCACGGCCAGCCATGTTGGCAGCCCATGATTTATAGTCCCCTTTTTGGAAGGCGGTAATATTAGTATTGTGTCTCTCTTCGGTGTAATTGGGACCTTTAACGGTAGCATCACCACGATAAGCGAGGACAGGAGCAAAAGATTTAACAGCTACTAGCCCAAGAGCTAAAGCAGCCATTCCTAAAACAATTTGAGTTTTCATAGAAATATTTTAAATTATTAAAAGACTCGCGCAGTCTATTAGTAATACAAGTCAATTAATAATTTTCTTTCATCATGTTTTGACCCATGCCAGTCCAGGGACGGATTTCTCTGACGCTGAAAGCGTTGTCAGCAGTTTGAGAGCCAATCAATTTGATCTCTTCCCCTACGGTCATAATGACCCGGCCACGGATTAAGGTGTTGTTAGCAGTGATAATCCAGGATTTTCCGGAAAAATCTTTTAATTCGAAGTTGTCACTATCTACTATCTTAGTAATAGTTCCGGATAAATAGCCGGAACCGGGATTGCTCCAGGCCTGAATTCTCATGGGGACCACACGACGATAACCGGGAAAATTGTTTTCCAGACTGTTATCGAGACGGTTGGCGAGGCCAATTTTGAAAAAAGCGCCACCGACAATCAAGGCAAGGGCAACAATGGCCACAACCACCTGCCAGCGAGGAAAGTGATAGGCCCCTTTGGTTTTTTCAAAGAGAAAATAAGACAGACCAAAAAAGATGGCGGCAATAAAGAGCCATAGATAAGGGACAATAATGTTGCCCACCACACCAAAAATAGACAGGGCGAAGCCGAGTACTAACAGAATTAAACAGAGAATAAGGCCGGTCCATAAGCCCCAGTTTTTGGCGATAAATTCCCATCTGGGAATGGGTTTTATTTGGCGGCGGTTAATGACGCTTAAGGTTTGGTCACTAATACTTTTTTTCTTTTTCATAGATCTCCTTGAATTGAATTTTTGCCCGGGAAAGAAGGGTGGCGACTGTTCCCATGGGCTTTTGTAAAATGTCGCTAATTTCCTGATAATCTTTGTCTTCGAAGAATTTTAAAATTAAGACTTCTTTATAATCGGGTTTTAATTTTTCTAAAATGGTAGTGACATAATCATTAAAATGTTTCGTAATGGTTTCTTTTTCAATATCGGTGTCAGCCACCAACCAATCGACGAATTCATCGTCATTGTCGATCATTTCAATTTTTAAAGATTGTTTATTTTTTTTAATAAAATTAATAGCTTGGTTGTGGACAATACGGTAAAGCCAGGAGCTGAATTTTAAATTACAATCGCAGTCGTTGAGATGCTGGTAGGTATTGATAAATGACTCCTGGACAACATCGGCAATGTCGTCGTCGGAAAGATAAGTAAAACGGCGGACATAATTGGTCAACTTGTCTTCATAGCGTTTCATCAGACAGTAAAAATACTGACTGTCCTGAAGTGACAGCGCCACCAATTCCTTATCTTCCAAATTTTGGCAATTTCGATTAAACATACTTATGTACTAGTATATATACAATAAAGGGGCGGGGTTTCTTTCAAAGCAGGGCATTATTTACCAATAGCTTTGATAAAACCATCGAGTTTAGGTTGCAAGTCGTCCTGTTTGACTTCGGAGTCGAGCCAGCCGACAGAGGCAAGGCATGGTTTATCTAAAATATTTTCAAGAATGGTGACTGTTTTTTGAGGACCTTCGCGGAGCCGGCCCAAATGGGGGTTCCAACGATAACCAAGTCGTAATCAGCAGGGTTTTTTGTAAAAGTAATTTTGGTTAAATATTCTTTCATGGCGTCACGACCACTTAATATCCAACCAATAATACCGCTACGACTTTTTTGGTCGATAATTTCGTCAATATCGGCATGTAGTTTTTGGGCAATAAGCTCCCCCATTCTTCTAGTGTTTCCGGTGCGGGAGTAAAAGACGACGAGTGTTTTCATAAGGGGATTATAAAATATTTATCAAAAAATAATTTGTTATATTTTATACTATTGTCTTCGGGTTTTATTCGGCGTAGTATTTATTTATGGAACCATATTTTAAGGAAAAAAACTTTTGTTTATATCAAGGAAATTGCTTGAACGTATTAAAGAGAATTAAGGATAATTCTGTGGACATGATATTTGCAGATCCACCTTATTTTTTATCCAATGGAACTTTTACCTGCCAGAACGGAAAGATGGTGAGTGTCAAAAAAGCTGAATGGGATATGGGAAAGGGATTAGAAGAAAATTTAAAATTTCATATAAGTTGGATAAAGGAGTGTAAAAGAGTATTAAAACCGAATGGGACGATTTGGATTAGTGGAACCTATCATTCAATTTATCAATGTGGATACGCCTTACAATTAAATGATTATCGGATTTTGAATGAAATTGTTTGGTATAAGCCAAACGCCTCCCCCAACCTAAGTTGCAGGTTCTTTACAGCTAGCCATGAAACCTTAATTTGGGCCAGAAAAGAGAAAAAAGGGATTCATACGTTTAATTACGACTTAGTAAAAAATTCTGATTGGCCGGATGATTTTTTAAAAAAGAAAGGTTTTCAAATGAGATCTGTGTGGGCGATATATACTCCTAAAAAAGAGGAGAAGACTTTTGGAAAGCACCCGACTCAAAAATCATTAGATTTATTAAATAGAATTATATTATCAAGTACAAAGGAAGGCGACATCGTCCTCGATCCTTTTACCGGTAGCTCAACAACAGGTATGGCCGCAATCGCCCACGGGCGTAAATTTATGGGGATTGATATTGAAAAAGAATATCTTGACCTTTCTATAAAGAGATATAAAAGTCTGTTAAAATCACGTATATGATAAAAGGTGGTATAGGCGGAGCAAATACAAGGACTGGATTAAGCTATGAAGGAAAAGTCGATTTATTGACGTTTATCTCATCTAAAAAAGACTATTCTGTTGATAATCATTGTGTGTTTTATAAGGGAGAGGAGGTTGCAAAAACGTTTAAGAAATTTGAATTATATGATTACTTAGAAGAAAATGGAATTGACTATAAAAAATATATTTCAAAAAGGTTATTACCGGATGATTCTATTTTTGTTATTGTAAATAATACCTTTTTTATACTAGAAATAAAACATCAGGAGGTTGCTGGTTCGACGGATGAAAAACTACAAACTTGCGATTTTAAGATAAAAGAATACCGAAAACTTCTTTCGAGGTTAAACGTCGAGGTTCAGTATATTTATATATTGAACAAGGATTGGTTTGATAAACCAGCCTATAAAGATGTTCTTGACTATATTATTTCTATAAGTGGTTGCTCGTATTACTTTGACTATCTACCCTTGCACAAAATCGGATTACCCGTACCAGAAGTCGGGTAACTCGTTACGACAACTTCTTTTATTTTTCCCCTTTTGTCACCCTTGCTATTAATTGATCTAGCGGCATAACGGTAGTTAATATAAAAATCTTTATACAATTCTTCAATGAATGGTGTGTGTGAATTGCTCATCATCACAAAACAATCCTTCTTGGCCAGAGATATAAATACATCTCTTAGTTTTCTTTGTTCCGTTTCACCGAATGAATTTTTTGAATAACCAGTAAAATTTGACGTTGCGTTAACTGGGTAATAGGGAGGGTCGAAATAAATCAAATCACCCTTGTTACATTTTTTAACAGAGTCCTCGAAAGAAAGATTTGTAATCTTTGTGTCTTTTAGACATCTTGAAACCGCTAATATATTTTCTTCATCACAGATGTTTGGATTTTTCTGATCACCAAAGGGAATATTATATTCTCCTTTTGAATTTTCCCTGTACATGCCATTAAAACAGGTTTTGTTAAGAAAGATTAAATAGGCAGCAGTCATTGTATCGTCTATATTTCCCTCATTATATTTTATTCTTGTTAAGTTGAAATATCCCCTTTGTTCTTTCAATGAAAGTTTTTTATATTCTTTGTCTATTTCTTCTAAAAATTTGATTAATCCCTTAGGATCTTGTTTGATTTGAATATAAGCTGTAATTAATTTTTTATTAATGTCATTTATGCTGGAAAATCCAACTTTATATTTTTGAACCACCTCGTAGAATAAGGCTCCACCGCCTACAAACGGCTCGTAATAATTATTAAATTTTTTGGGAAACATGGCCACTAGTTCAGGTACTAGCTTGGTTTTTCCTCCAACCCATTTTAAAAAAGGTTTAGCAATCATCTATGTCTTTTATACACTATTTTATTAATTTATCTTTCCACTTGTACTATTTTCATTGAATCGCCATTGACCCAGAGATATTGATGGTTGGTGAGGGGGATGATTTTGACACCCTCGGTGTACATGGATTCGATGTCGCTTAGATAACCTTCGCGGAAGATGTCACTACCCCAGTGAGGCAAAATGGCAATGTCGATAATACCTAGGCCGGTGGATTTTAAATCAGGAGCCTGGGATTTATCATCAATTTTTGACATTAAATCAATGCGGACACCGACAATCATGGAACCGGCACTGGAACCCATA
>Ga0075843_111_pt1 | contig 14781 bp, 15 predicted proteins | sample RifGroF1_FD_68290 | JGI IMG/M metagenome (GOLD analysis project Ga0075843, IMG submission 68290) | Microgenomates (Shapirobacteria) bacterium GW2011_GWF1_38_23 | reverse complement strand
AAATAATTTAGGTAAAAAAATAGAGCTAGTGGGGGCAATTGAACACGATAATTTAAGTACTTTTTATAAAAATATTGATTGTTTGGTATTACCAAGTATTAATAATTTAGAGACTTTTGGGATAGTGCAAGCTGAAGCGATGAAATGCGGGGTTCCTGTGGTGGCCTCAAACTTACCGGGGGTTAGGGTGCCAGTGCAAATGACCGGAATGGGTGAAATTTGTGAAATCAAAAACGTTGATGACCTGGCAAAAAAAATTAATATAGTTTTAAAAAACGGAAAAACTTTTTGATTATAAAAAAACGATTGAGGAATACAGAGTGTTATTTCTTTTGAAAAATTAGTACTTGGGGGTGGTCGTAAACCGTAAAAGCCTCTTCAGAGGTATCGTCACGTATGTAAACTCCAGGATAAAGACAGTCCGTATCTTTTTCAAACCAGGTGTTTCTTACTCCCGGATAATTACTTAGACCAAGATAGAAACAAGATTTTAGAAAGGAGAGAGAAAAACCAGGATACGAATTAAAAGTTTTTATTTTAATAAAATTTAGATCCCCGGTAAAAAGATTTTTATAAAATTCTGAAGTAAGTGGATATTTATCAGGAAGCCTGGGGATTGATGCCCACAGACGATTGCTAGACATTATTAAATAATCAACTCGGCTTAAAGATTGATTGATTATTTCCCATTTTTCTAAAGTGTCCGGATCAAAAAGGGAAAGAGGAACATTTTGATAATTAGAATAACCTAAAGGCAAGGCATCGTCCCAATATTCACTACTTAAAACTTTATTTTGGGGAATATTTTTCTTAATCCATTCTGAGGCTTGAACGCGGGAATTAGGTCGGGAATAAATCGACAGAAAGGCAATTGCATATAATGAATTAATAATTAAAAGATAAATAATTAGCGATTTTTTAATTTTGAAACGAGAAAGTAGGGTAACAAAAATTAAGGAAATAAAGGGATAAATAGGGAGAAAATAACGCATGGTATGTACGGCTTGGAGTGATTGATAGGTAAATAATAAAACAACCCAGGCAGAAATAATAAAAATTAAATTAAATTTAAATCTAAATTTAGTAAGAAAACGAAATAACAAAAATATTAATGGAAAAGAAACAGCTAAACCTAAACCCCAAACGCCGGTGTTTTTGAGAGAATTTAACAGAGGAAGGCGATTAATCCATTGGACTCCAGGAGGAAAGAAAATGTCTGGTTTAGAGTATGAGGCTAAAGTTTTTAAGTTGTTAATAAACAAAGGGTTGGGGGTAAAAATATCAGTAAAAGCGTAGGGTTGAAAAAACCTAAATGCTAAAAAGGAGATTAAAAAATAGACAATAGATATTAGATTTTTATTTTTAAATAAAAATAAAAAGATTATGGGGATAAAGTAAATAGCGGAAATTTTACACGAAAGAGCTAATCCAAAAGCCAAAAAGGCCAGAGCAAAAAAATTATATGAAAATAGGGTAAATGTTAATAAAATAAAAAAATTAAGAAAAGTATCGACGGCAAAAAAATGAGAAAGCTGGAGAGGGATAACTAAAAATGCGTAGAGCAGTGAAGGTAAATATCTATAAAAAGATTTTAAAAATTTTCTAGCAATAAAGTAAAGGAGAACAACATTTCCGGAATCAAATAAGGCCGAAAGCACCCGACCAAGCAAGGTAATTTGATTATAGTTGTCAAGATGTAGAAATACTGCCAATGTTTTAACCAGAAACAAGGGAAAGGTGCCGTAAACAAAGAATTGGTATTGGGGATAATTGTATGGGTTGAGAGGGGAGGTAAGAGTGTTTAAATATTCAGAGAGAGAAGAGGGTAGTTTTATGTCAGCAGTCACCATAGTTAAAAATCTCTCATCTGGGTGAAGGTGATTATTTGAGTCCCAGTTTAGACCATAAATACGTAATAAAAACGCAAGGATAAATACAAGAAAAATAACAATTTTTGGTATATTTTTTTTAGAGAAGATTTTCATATTGGTCTAAAGTTAAGTTGTTATTTTTCTGATAGATTCTAATTATGGGTCTGTCAAATACTGACCAAGTTTCTTCGGCATTTTCCGGGTTGAGAAAAAAATCAGAAAGAGGTGAAATTCTTTTGATTTCCCGAAAGCCCAAGCTACCATTAAAGAGATGCTGGTAATAATTTAATTCATAATTTTTAAAAACCCGGCGAGAAGGAATCAAAATATAATCAGAGGAAGAAAGACTTTTTGCCAAGGAGGCGGAATCGTAATTGTAAAAATCATAATTATTAATGTTCAAGCCATTTGGTAATACTGGCAGATTGACAACATTTCCTGATTCGGAAAGAACTGTAGATTCCTGAGGTAAATTGGAAACTAAATATTTTGAAGCCACAAGGCGAGTATCAGGAAATAAATAGTGAGCAAAAAATATAATTCCGGGAATTAGAGCAAGGGGAAGAAGTTTGGGAAAACGTTTTAAAAAGATGCTGGCAAAAAACGGTAAAACAAAAAATAAGGGGGACATAAAACGAGTCCACTTAACGTAAAGTTGCCCAAAATATAAGAAATAGATTAGGGAAGAAAGAAAAATAATTATTGAGTATTTTTTATTTTTTATCACCAAATAAGGTATGGATAAAAGAGCAAAAAGAAAAATAGGCCAACCATTAACGTAGGGAAAAATTTTAGTGATTTGAAAAATATAAGGTAAAGAATTTTGAAATTGCGTAGTATAAAAAACCGGTAAAAGACCAGTGGCAACTTGGGTTTCATATCTCATGGTGGAGATAAAATCGGGAAGGGCAAGAATGCTATAAGGCGACAGAGCAATGCTTAAAAATAGTGACAATAAAAAGTAAGGGATAAGATACCAGGAGCGAATATGAATGGCGGCAAAAACAATCGGAAGGGCAAAGATGGCACCGGAAATTTTAGTAGCTGTGGCCACAGCAGTACTAATCGCGGCAAAAATAAAAAATATAAAGTGGGGTTTTTTTAAAATTAACTTGGCCAAAAATAAATTAATGGAGAAGGTCAAAATAAGTAAGCTCTCGGTGGTACCAAAATGGGCCAACTGAATCAGGCCTGGTGTAAAGATAAGAAGAAGAACAAAGGAAAGACTGGGATAAATTTTATAGAAAAAATAAAGAGACAAAAGGGAAAATAAAGCCGAATAAAAACGAAGAACAAAAATGGAGTTTACAAAGTTGTTGGGTAAATTAAAAACTTCTAATGAAAAATAACCAAGATAGAGTGGAAATTGACCATAGGCAAAAAAATGCGGATTTAGGCTCTGGGGACTAAGTTTGGAAAGAGCCACAGCCATATTGTTTTCATCGGGATGAAAGAAAAAATTGTTTCCCCAGTTGAGACCAAGGAATCTGGTTATTAAAGCTAATAAAATAAGGATAAGAACTTTGTGCTTAAAGGACATACATGATAGTAAGCATCATCAGTCCCCAAACTAAAACCGCACTAAGTAGGGGTATGTCAGTGGCAATTATCCTCTCCGGACGTTCCCCTTCCTGCATTTCAAAGATAATTTGACCATAACGCATGATGCCAAAAACAACCGGTAATAAAGTTACCATCCACCACTTTCGATCTAGGGCGGAAGGATAATTAGTTAACAAGAATTCATGAATAATACCTTCAAATCTGACTGTCTCAGTAAAAAATGTAAACATGGCATAGCTAATTAAAGTACAAACAGCAAAAATGGTGGTGTAAAAATTGAGTAAACTTTTGTTGTAACCCTCGAGGGCTTTGCGGGTTGTTTTACCGGTACTGTAAAACTCACTTCGACGTTTACCACTGGCAATAAAAAGAGCTAGGAAAATAACCGCGAGCATAATCCAAACAGGTAAATGATAGCCGGTAGCAACTTCACCAGCATAAGTCCGGATAATAAAGAAAAAAGCAATTCCCATAATGTCCAAGAGTGCTTTCTTTTTTATAAAAAAGGAATAGGAATATTGCATTAAAATAAAAATAAGGGCAACGATAAAAAAGGTTGGGTTAATAAATAGAGCGATAAAGAGTCCCAGTAGGGCCGATGCTATTGATAGGAAAATAGCATCTCTTTTGCTTATTGCGCCCCTAGCTAAAGGACGAAACTTTTTAACAGGATGGAGACGATCTTTGTCTAAATCAAGTAAGTCGTTAATCAGATACGAGGATGATGACAAAAGACAAAAACAAATAAATGCCAATATGCTGGCAGAAAATACTTGAGGATTTAAAAGTTGACCGGTTAAAATTGCAGCGGCAAAAAGACTTAAATTTTTTATCCACTGATTGGGTCGAAGTGCCTGAATAAGTGCTAACACACTACAATAATATCAAAAATCCCAGCAAGGTGATGATTCCACCGAAAATGGTTAGCATTTGGGAAGGAAATTCGATACCGGATTCTGGAAGAATGATTCTGGTGGGGCTTGGGCCACTGGCAATGACATCGGTAGGAACCGGGGTGTTGGTTGGCGGGACCGGAGTTGAGGTGGGACTGGGAGTAGAGGTAGGGCCGGGGGTGGAGGTGGGACCAGGGGTGGGAGTTGGGGTATTTGTTGGTGTTGGGGTTGAGGTGGGAATTGGAGTGGAGGTTGGTCGCGGGGTTGGGGTATTGGTTGGCCGCGGGGTTGAGGTGGGGCGAGGAGTTGAGGTAGGTCCGGGTGTAGGAGTTGAGGTGGGGCGAGGAGTTGAGGTAGGAGTTCGAATAATTTCTGGGGCGTCAGTGGGGGCTTTGCATATTTTTAGATAAGAAACAAAACAGTTCTGATAGTCAATTTGTTGGACACCACACAGAGATTCGTCGACACAGACACTAGTAACATTTCTGTAAGTTGTCACGTTACTTGAACAACCTGCCGCCGGGATAGAAACAAGGCCAGGACATTTATAGTGATTGACAACATCCATAGTGCCAGACCTGGTGGTAAGACATTTTGCAGTGGCGCTTACTTGATCACAAGGGTCGTCAGTGAAAGACCCATAATTGGAAATTTCTCCACATTTATCAAGACATTCATAGCGACAACCGCGTGCATTGGGGTCGGCACAAAAAGTCAGGCCACAGGAACAATTGCAGGTAGCCCAACAACCAGTTTCAGCACGATTCCGATTATCCTGAATATTTTTTACTAAATATAGGCCACCTATTAGAGATAGTAAGAGAAATAAGATACTTAATATTCCGTATTTTTTCATCGTCGATAATAATATAAGGATACACTAAATAGAAGGGAAGATAAAATTATTAAGAAATAGGTGGGAAAAGTGGCGCCGCTTTGATAAAGAGCCGAAGTAGTTGAGGGTTTAGCCGTTCTGATTGTAGGAATAGTCGTGGGGATCTTTGTGGGAAGAGTGGGGGTGGTTGGAACAATTTTTTGAGTAGGAACAAGGGTGGCCGAAGGGGTAGAGGTAAAAGCTAAATTTTGGTCTAATGAAACAGAAAAATTCCTAGTGATAGTTTGACCTTGATTACTCAGAACTAATTTATGTGAACCAAGTGATAAGTTTTGTGAGGGAGACCAGTGCCAGACATTGTCGTTTCCGACAGTAACCACACCAGGTAGACCGTCAAGGCTGATTTGAAAAGTAGTGTTTGCAGGACCTCGACCAAAAATGTCGGGTTTCGGAGTAGAAATCGTTTCTAATTCTTTGGGGCTAGTAATACTGAGACCAACAATGGATTCGGCGGTGCCGGAACCAAGGAGAGTGTCTTTATTTAAAGAAACAGTGGAGCTCGTTGAAAAATAATTTTGACCGACAATAATATCCGGTACGGGATCGTTATTGTCAGAACTATTAGTTATTTGGGTTAACTGACCGTCGGGGGAATAGACAATTAAATCTTCATCAACAGGAGAAGCAGGAGAAAACCAATCGGTCTTCCCCTCGTTAAAACTGGTGGCAAAAGAAATATTCCAATTACCATCCCTATTTGAAAAGGCTGATAAGGCCTGGGATCCGGGAATAGTTAAATAGATGATAGCCCCAGAAACAGGACCACCACTATTGTTTAGGATTTTTCCCCAAGCTAAGTTTGAGGCGGGAATGGGAGAGTCCGGTTTTACGGTGGTAGTAAGACTGTACTCAGGCCGAGAGTAGGTTATACCGGAGGAAATTAGGTGGAATTGGTAAGAAGTGGAAGGTGAAAGATTGGCAATTTTAAAATAGTGAGTATTTGAGACAGTTGAGGAATCCTGATATATCTTATTGTTGATAACCAGGGTGGTAACACAAGAGGTGGAGGTGGTAAATGAAAAATCAAATGAACCATAGGTTAAATTTGTTATTTGAGGATTTATTGGTTCACAAACATTACTGGCTTTTGAAAGAAAGGTGGTGGTTTTAGTTGAGAGATAAACACCAGCAAATAAAATTACGGTAAGCAATATAACACCTAAAATAGTGGGGAAACGTTTATCTTTCATTGAATGATTTCTTGTCTTTTTTCGATTTCATCCAAAACATCTATTTCTAGATCCGGTGAAACGGAACGAATAAGCGGACTACTTTGGACTTCGGCAGTAGCACGAATTAGGTTGTTGTAACTTTGTTGAACAACGAAGAAAAAAATGGCCAAAAAGGTACAAACGCTCAAAAAAACAAAAAACTGAGGTAATTTATTTTTCCGCATCGTTTTGCCAATAATAAATTTTTAAGGGTAAATTTATATTAATTCGTTGATCCTGAATATTTTTACTTAAAGAAAAAGTAAAGTTATCAATAGCCATGAGTCGGCGACTTTGAAGAAGCTCGGAAACAAGGGAAATGGCCGGTAAGTAGGAAGAGGTGGTACTAATGTTGGTGGAAAAAGAATTAGAATCCTCCATTAAGAAATCAATTTTGTTGAAAAATATCTGATGATTTTGCGATGAAGATAATATTTGAGAAGTTGCCTGGGAAAAACGGGGATTGGTGGGTAGACTGGATTCAACCAAATAATATCTCTCCTGGACCTGTGAAAAAAGATCCTGGGCAATAATGACGTCGTTGATTTTTGTTTTTAGTTCCTTGCTTAATATTTCTTTTGATTTAATATCGCCTAAAAGAGAAGAAATGGTTAAAAAGGTTGGTTTTATAGCAAAAAATATAAAAAAAGAAATAAGAAAAAAAGTGGCTCCAATTTCGACCAATTTAGTAACCTTCTGGTTTTCTTTTTGCTTCTGAAGATAAACAAAGAGGGGGTTTATTTGGGAAGAAATTTTTGATGTATTAAGATTAAATATCATACTTTTTTGAAAGCCAGGGCAAGGCTTAAATAATATTTACTGTCTTTGGTTTTTTTCTCGATTTTTTGAACCTGAACACTATCAATATCGGGATTGAGCTTGAGATTGGTAATAAAGTTGACAATAGCGTCTTCCTGAAAGGAATAGAGTTCAACCGTGGCAGAGATTTGTGACGTCTTTTCGTCACTCTTTATATTGAAATTTTGAAAATAGATACCAGAGGGTAAACTTTGAATTAATGAGTTTAGATTATAAACATAGTTGGGTTCAGAGGCATAGAATTTTTTAATATGACGGAGACGGGATTGAAGAGAAGTGTAGTCATCTTCAAATTCTTTGGTACTGGCAAGAATTGCCTTTTGTTGACGAAGAATTTCTGACAAATCAGAATTTTTTCTGTCCAGCCAAAAACGGGATAAAAAAGCCAATATAACTATTAGTTCAGTGAAAATGATAACAACCCGACCGACGCTGGTAATCCACCTAAGAAAACGACCCAGAAAACTGTTGTTGTTTTCCTCGCTAGGTAATAAAGAGATCTCCTTTTTTGAAGGCATACTATTAACAGTATAAACAAAAGATTCAGGAAAGGAAACGAAAAATGCGACGGAAATGGGATTTGATATAGAAAAATTCAGGTGAATGAAAAAGCCAGGTAAAGACCAGGAAAGAAAAGGCTCCGGAAAGCACTGAGGCCCCAAAAACCAAAACAACGTTGATTGTTTTACTGGTGTCAAGGATAAACAAGTCTAAACAACGGATGGTTAGCCAAGAAACTAAACCACAAAGAATGGAACTAATTAGGATTCGATTAAAACTAAATAACATTTCTTTCCAACCTTGACCGTCAACTCTTAAAACAAAGAGCCAAAATAGTCCAATACACTGGACTAAGTTACCGATAGAAGCACTGATGGCCAAACCAACAATTCCCAAAGTAGTGAAATGAATAAAAAAATAACTGGTAATGACGTTGAAAAAAAGTGAAAGAGCGGAAATTTTAAGAGGAGTTTTAGTGTCGTGAAGAGCGTAAAAGGACCGGATGAGGATTTGAATTGCCGCCTGGCAGACAATGGCTGGGGTCAAAAAAGCTAAGGTTCTGGCTGTTAACAAGGTGGCAGACCAGGGAAATTGCCTGGTACCAAAGGCCAAACGAACAATCGGAAGACGGTTAACCAGGATTAAGACGCCTATAGGAAAGGCAATATAAATGCTTTGAAGAATGGTTTTTCGAACGGTATTTCGAAAAAGATCTAATTGGTTTTTAGCAATATTTTTTGAAAGTACCGGAAGGGATGCCTGGCCAACAGTGGTACCAAAAATCCGACTGGGGAGATACATTAATTGGAGTGCCAAGTTAAGAAGTGAGATTGAACCGGCAGATAAGGTTGAAGCAAAGAACAAAGTCACAGTATTTTCAATTTCTGCTAAACCCAGGGATAGAGTTCTGGGAATCATCAGACGAACGATTTCCCGGACTCCCGGAATTTTAAAGCTGGCAACACGCGAATAATTAAAACCAATGTGTCTGATTGAAGGAATCTGAATCGCCATGTGGAAGAAGGCACCAACGACGACAGCATAGACGACACCATAAATACCAAAAGCGGGAGCTAGGGTGTAAATGCCCAGTATTATAAAAAGGTTGTAAACAATAGGAGAAAGAGCTGGAATGATAAAGATTTGTTTGACCTGAAGAACGGCTGTTAAAAAATTGCTAATGAGAAAAAATATTTGAGCAATTAACAAAATCCGAGTTAAGGATGCCATGAGGTCAATTTGGTAAGGAGAAAAGCCCTTAGCAATAAGCTGGGACAGAGGATGGGCAAAAATTAAGGCAATTAAGGAAATACCAAGAAAGATGAGAAGGAGTAGGTTGATGACCGAAGAGGCCATAAGCTGGGCTTGTTTCTTGTTCTTGTGAAGATAGCTACTAAAAACGGGAATAAAGGAGGCCGATAAAGCACCGGTAACCAATAATTTAAAAATCAAATCAGGAATACGGAAAGCGGCATTGTAAGCATCAAGATCCAAAACACAGCATTTAAAAAAGGCTGAATAGAGAAAGCGGGTACGTAAAAAACCCAGAAGAGCTGAGGCCAAAAAAGTGACCGCCAAAACAACCGTGGCAGAAAAAATACTTTTTTGACGGTGATGAGCGAAAGAGCGAAATTTATCTAAGAGGGACATTTACTTATTGTAAATTATTGTAAATAGAATGGCGATAGGATAGAATACGACTTATGCCAATTGGAAGATCATCTAAAAAATCACTTCGTAAGTCAATTAAAAACAAAAAAATTAATACTTCTTTTAAGAATAAACTTAAAGAGGTAATTAAGAAATTCTTGTTAAAACCTGAAAAGAAAGGTTTTTCAGAAGTACAAGCAATTTTGGACAAGGCGGAGAAAAAACACTTATATCAGAAGAATAAAGTGGCCAGACTTAAAGCCAGATATGCAAAAAGAGTCGGAAAAGTTGTTGAAAAAGTAGTCGTCAAAAAAACTGTCAAAAAAGCTAAGAAAAAATTGATCAAGAAAAAAGCTATCAAGAAAATGTAAAAGCCACTGAGTTTGGATTAATCCAAATAATGTGGCAAAATAAAGAGTATCCAAAAGATACTCTTTTTTGTTTTAAAAAAATGAATTCTAAAAAGTTTTTTATCACCACACCGATTTATTATATTAACGATGTACCCCATATTGGTCACACCTGTACTACGGTGGCGGCGGATATTGTTGCCCGACTACACCGTCAATTAGGAGAAGAAGTGTTCTTTTTGACCGGAACTGATGAGCATGGACAAAAAGTGGCTGAGGCTGCGGAAAAAGAAAATTTAAGTCCAGGGGAATATTGTGACAAAATAGCCCCCCGTTTTGAGGAGGCATGGAAAAACTTAAACATCAGCAACGATTTTTTTATACGAACCACAGACCCAAAGCACGAAAAGGTGGTAGGAGAGGTATTACAAAAAATTTATGATAAGGGAGATGTGCACAAAGCCAAATATGAAGGGTGGTATTGTGTTGGTTGTGAAAAATTCGTTACCGAATCGGAATTGGTTGACAAACATTGTCCGCTACATCCACCGGAAAAAACTGTTTGGAAAAGTGAAGAAAATTGGTTTTTTAAATTATCAAAATATGTTCCCAAGATTATCGAACTAATAGAGAACCCTGAAACCAATTTCATTTTCCCGGAAGGAAAGAGGGGAGAGGTGTTAGCAAAATTAAAAGCTGGAGTGAATGATATTTCCCTATCCCGGGAAAATGTGGCTTGGGGAATTCCCCTGCCTTGGGATAAAACTCAAACGGCTTACGTGTGGTTTGATGCTTTGATTAATTACTACAGCGCCACCCAGTTTGTGGAGGGTAAAAAAGAATTTTGGCCAGCAGATTTACATTTATTGGGTAAAGAAATTTTGTGGTTCCATACAGTAATCTGGCAGGCAATGCTTTTATCGGCAGAAATCGATTTACCTAAAAAAACATTTACCCACAGTTTTTACATGATAGACGGGCAGAAAATGTCAAAGTCACTGGGTAATGTAATCTCACCACAACAACTAGTCGACTTGTTTGGCATTGACGGCACCAGATATTTGATTGCCAGATCTTTTCCGACTGATAATGACTCTGATGTGGGAATTGAAAGGTTCAAGGAACGATACAACGCAGATTTAGCCAATAATTTGGGAAATTTGGTGAGTAGAGTTGCAAAGTTAGCTGAAGGAGAGAGTTTTGAAAATCTTGACAGTGGAATAGAAAAAGATCCTGACTATGAAATATTTATAAAATTAATTAATGAATTGAAGTTTAATGAGGCTATAGAAATAATTTTCAGGGATAGTTTAAATGCTGCAAATTTAGATTTAAATAAAAAAACACCCTGGAAATTAGATAAAGAGGACCCGGAAAGAAAAAAAATATTAAAAGAAATTATTCAATACTTGTTGGTGGCAATAAAATTTTTAAAGCCAATAATGCCTGATACTTGTGAAAAAATTGAAGAAGTTTTTAAGGGTGAAATAAAACCTTTAGAGACCGGTTTGTTTCCTAGAATAAAATGATAGACACCCATGCTCATATTGATTCAACATTGTGCGACATTATTGGGGGAGGACCCTTAGACGCGGTTATTTTGTCGGGGGCGAGCATAGAGTCGTCAAAAAATAATTTATTATTAGCCGATAAATACCCTTTTCTCTGTCCGGCGGTGGGAATACACCCCCAAGAGATTGGTGATGACATAAATTTATTGGAAGAACTGGTTAAAAATCCAAGGGTAATCGCAATAGGAGAGTGCGGATTGGAGTATTTGGGCGAAGTCGACACTAAAAAACAAGAAGAATATTTTAGAAAACAGATTGAGCTGTCAAAAAAATACAATAAACCACTAATTGTTCACTCCAGAAAGGCGGTGGATGAAACAATTCAGATTTTGAGTGAGTATAAAGAGCTAAGAGGGGTGATCCACTGCTACAGTGGCGGTAAAAAAAGAGTAAATAAGGTGCTCGCTTTACCAGGTGAATGGTATTTTGGATTTGACGGTAATTTAACTTATGAAGTAGGGCTGGAAGAAGTATTAAAAGCAATCCCAAGAGATAGAGTTTTGGCGGAGACTGACTCCCCTCTTTTGACACCGGAACCATTTAGGGGGCAAGTCAATAAACCAGAATATGTAAAATACGTTTATCAAAAAATTGCTGATATTTGGGGAGAAAGCTTTGAAAAAACTGAAGAAATTTTGGATGCTAACGCAAAGAAATTGTTTGGGATTTAAGCTTATTTCCGATAGTCGTTAAGGATATTTTCCAGTTCTTTAATAGAGGGGTATTTGTCGATTAGAACAACTTCTCCGTCAATTAAAAGAATAGTATTTCCCTGAAGACCCATGGCATAGACCCGGGTCATATCTTTGATATATTCAGGATCATAGTCGACCTGGAGACGCTGACAAAGAGCCTGAAGGTCGGTAAATAACTGTTTTCCGGGAAGTAAACCACGATCATAGAGTTGAATTCTCATGAGTAATTATAACTCAGCACGGGAATCGATGTCCAAAATATTAGGATTAGCATAATCCCCTCTTTTAGCCTGGTAAAAACCAGCTAAAGCAATCATGGCGGCATTGTCAGTATTGAGTTCTTTTTTGAATGGCAAATAAAGAGGTAATTTATAGGTTTTGGCAAGGTGACGCATTTTCGTCCTCAGGGTTAGATTGGCGGCAACACCGCCAGAAAGCATGAGACAAGCCGGATGATATTTTTCAACAGCTAAGGAAAATTTTCTAATTAAAGTGGCAAAAACTGCTGACTGGAAAGAAGCGGCTAAATCGGCTAAATGTTTATTTATTTTGACTTTAGGCCAATCTTTTATTTGATAATAGAAGGCGGTTTTTAAACCGGAGAAAGAGTAATCAAGAATTTTTTTATCAGCAATCGGAGTGGGCAATTTAAGAAAGGTACTATCCCCTTTAAGCGAAAGCCTTTCAATAACCGGACCACCGGGATAACCCAAACCCAATAATTTGGCGGATTTGTCTAAAGCCTCACCAGCGGCGTCATCTAAAGTTTCACCAATAACTTCATAATCCCCTATTTTTTTTATCAAAACAATTTTGGTGTGACCACCGGAAACAGTTAAGGTTAAAGAGGGAAAAACAAAGGGGCGAAGAGGTTTTCCTTGAGAATTAGTTAAAAAATTAGCCATCAAGTGACCTTCAATATGATTGACGGCGACAATTTTTTTGTGGTATTTGACAGCCAAAGAGACGGCGGCTTTGACCCCAACTCCCAGGGCAATGGCTAAACCGGGGCCTTTGGTAACGGCAATTAAATCAATATCTTTTATGGTTAATTTAGCCCTTTTTAAGGCCGTTTCTATAACCGGATTAATTCTTTCCTGATGAGCTCGTTTGGCAATATCGGGAACTACTCCACCCCAAGCTTTATGTAAATCGATTTGGGAAGAAATGACATTACTTAAAATTTGACTGTCTTTTAAAACGGCAGCGCAGGTATCGTCACAGCTAGTTTCAATGCCAAGAATGAACATATAGAGGTGTATTATAAATTAAATGACACAAAGGACCAACTTAACTACCAAACATAATCCAATAAAATATGTTTTAGGCAGTATATTGCTATTAACAATATCTGGATTGGGAATAGTTTGGATGGGACAGGACAAAAATGAAAGCGTAATTGAGGAAACAATAGTTTCCAAAACACCGACAGTAATTATTGAAAAGGAGGAATTGGTGACAACGGCGACAACAGTAGCAACAATTGTTCCAACAATTAAGTTGATAGAAAGTTATGAAAATCCTGATGATGGTTTTGCAGTTAAATATGAAAATAAAAGAAAGTTGCTAATAGAAAATGAAGAGAGCGGAAAAAGATTTGTTTTTTCTAATTCTTTAGGAAATATTACTGTTCACGTCGGAAAAAAATGGTCATGGCTTACTTCGGAAAGGATTTATACTGATAATTTGTTGATCGACGGAGAAAAAAGTTATGTTTATGAAATTTCAAATCAAAAGATTGTTGATGTGGAAAAAAATGACAATAAATACACGATTCAATGTGTCCATAATGGCAGAACAGAACTAAAAATTGAGTGTGAAAAATTTCTGGAAAACTTTCAATTTATTTAGGAAAAGGAAATCTGGCGGGTAGAGGGGTCAAGATAAGTAAAATTAACGGCAATAAGATGAGAATTTTTTTTGATCTTTTGAAATAAATTCTTTCCCATGTTTTCGGGCCACTCTATGCAGGAAATGGTACCGGGTAAAAAATGTTTCAGAAAAGAAATTTCTTCAAAGTCTGATTCCCTATCGAGACGATATAGGTCAAAATGATAAAAAGTTTTGTAAACAGAACTTGAGAGAGGATATTGGTTGTAAATTACAAAAGTTGGAGAGAGAATTTTTTGAGTGATACCAAGTTTTTTGCCGACACTTCGAGAAAATACTGTCTTACCGCAACCAAGATCGCCGGAAAGAGAAAAGATAAGTGGCTTATTTTGACCAAGTCTCTTGGCTTTATCAAGGAGAAATTGGGCTATTTTACCGGTTTCAGATTCTGACTTTGAGATAAGGGTTTCTGAAGATGAGGTAATCAAATCTCCACGACGAAGAATTTTTATTTCGCCACCGACAGCATCAATTACGGTGGAGGGTTTGTTTCTGGGTAATTTGCCAGCGTCAACGATCAAGGAAATGAGATTTTTTTTCTTAAGAGATAAGGGGTGAAGAAAAGTGGCCACTGAGTAGTTTGGAGTACGCCCGGAAAGGTTGGCTGAAGTGGCAGTGATTGGTTTACCCAATAGTTTGATCAGATCATGAATATATTTTGAATCAGGAATGCGAATGCCAAGGGTGCCATTTTCAGCCTCAATACCTGTAGCAAGACGGTGAAGACCCGGGGAAACAATAGTAAAGGGGCCAGGAAAAAGGTTTTGATATAGATTTTTTGTATCAGCTGACAACTGAACATAATCTTTGGCCATATCGACATCAGAAACAGCAACGGAGATTGCCTTGCCAACCCAACGATCCTTAAAGGA
>Ga0075843_105_pt1 | contig 55296 bp, 55 predicted proteins | sample RifGroF1_FD_68290 | JGI IMG/M metagenome (GOLD analysis project Ga0075843, IMG submission 68290) | Microgenomates (Shapirobacteria) bacterium GW2011_GWF1_38_23 | reverse complement strand
TTCCTCTTAATCTTTTCTGCCAGTTTTTTTATCCAAATTGTCCCCAATATACCCAGCAACCACAACTCTCCCAAAACCGAACCCGTCAATGACCAGTCCGAATTAATGTTTATAATCGGGTTTTGTTTTGGCCAAGAAATTGGCAATTTAGCTGCCGGCAATAAAAATACTACCAAAGAACTTAGTGCTACCAAAATTCCCGCAACTATCAACCATTTCTCTCCACCCTCGTCCTTCTCTTCGCTCGCCTGCATCCACAAAAACGTCCAGATAGTCATGCTCCACATCAACGCTAAACCGGATGTTCCCATAAAAGTTCTCATTCTCACTCCAGCTTCCCCAAAATACCAAACAATTGTCGCCCACACCGTCAAAGTTATCAACCACCCCAGGCCCTTTCCTATAAAAATCTTGTTTTCTTTTCTGATTACCAAAGCCATCCCCCAAATTATTATTCCCAACAACATTGTCAGCAGCATTAACCAATTTTTCCCGAAACCAAAACTATCCACAACTACCGGCAAGAAAAAAATCGGCAGTACCAATAACCATACCTTTAAATACATTTGCAGTATTTTAATCATAAAATGAGCTTAACAAAAGCCCGTTCCGGTGACAATACCAAATTAAATTTTCTCCGCACTATTACTTCAACATCTTCAGTGGATCCAACTTAGCTCCCCCAGCAACAATCTCAAAATGCAGATGCGTCCCGGTCGATCTTCCCGTGCTTCCCATCGTACCAATTTTTTGCCCCTGAGACACCTTATCTCCCGCTTTAACAACAATTGAATTATTTGACATATGTGCATACAGGGTCGATTGGCCATTGCCGTGATCAATAACCACATAATTTCCATAGCCGCCCCCGTTCCAACCTGCTGTCACCACCGTTCCCGTTGCCGCCGCCACAATCGCCGGATTACCACGATTAGCGATGTCCACCGCTCGGTGATACCAAGAAGATCTTTGAGTGATCGTCCCCGACGTTGGCCACATATAATTACCCTCTCCCACCACTCCCGGTATTGGAGCCACCGTTCTGGCAATACTTCTTGTCCCCGTAATTGTCTCTTTTGGTTCAATTCCCTCGGGAATAATCAGCTCCTGCCCAGCCGTTAACGCAAATATTTCATCGTTACTAAAGGTATTGAAAGGATAATCAATAATGTTTTGAGCATCAACCGAATAGTATTTAGCAATGCTATAAACTGTTTCGCCACGTTTTACCTGATGTCTAACTCCCGTCACCGGAAGAATCCTCAAAATCTGTTTAGGTTTAATTGCCTCCACTGACTTTAAATTATTTTCCCAAAGAACTGTATCAATACTGACTCCAAATTTTTGGGCAATACTGGAAATCGTATCCCCCTCCACTACCCGATACTCAGTTGTCTCTCCTTTTGGCAAATCGGAAATCAAAGTTTCCGCTCCACCCGTTCCGCTATCAGCCGCCATAATTAAATAGCCGCTACCTCCCACCTCAGAATTACTCCCCCTCTTAATCAAATCTTCCAAATTTCCTGAAAACACAACTGCCCCAAAAGACAGAATTGCCAAACTTGTACTCACAAAACTCTGAGAAAAACGTCCTCTTTGTTTATACATTAACTTTGCTGTTCCATCCTTAATATTCACTACCCAGCCTAAAAATAAAGATCCGATTTCTACCCAAAACCGCCCCTGCAGTCCTAAAAATTGTTTTATCAACTGACCTTCATATCCAAAATACTCTTTTATCAACTCTATTATTTTCTTCATCTCTTACCGACTTTTTTTAAAAAGTCTTCATTATTATCCGTTTTATTCATTTGGTCAATAATTAATTCCGTCATTTGATCCTTCTCTTCTAGATTATCAAACATTCTTCTCATTGCCATCACCCTAGACAAGGTTTCTGCCGGTAACAATAGTTCTTCCTTTCTGGTTCCGGACTTCAAAATATCAAAGGATGGAAAAATTCTTCTTTCTGCCAACTTTCTTTCCAACCTCAATTCCATATTTCCGGTTCCTTTAAATTCTTCAAAAATCAATTCATCCATCTTCGAACCCGTATCTACCAAGGCTGTTCCAATGATAGTTAGAGATCCGCCGTTTTCAATTTTTCTGGCTGCACCAAAAAACTTTTTAGAAGGATACAAAGCCGCCGGATCAAAACCACCCGATAAAGTTCTTCCTGAGGTCGGAATTGCCAAATTGTAAGCTCGGGCCAGTCTTGTAATCGAATCAAAAACCATAAACACATCCTTACCCATTTCCACCAGTCTTTTGGCTCTTTCAATCGCTATTTCCGCCGCTCTGGTTTGTTCTTCCGGTTTTTGATCAAAATGAGACGCAATTACTTCACCTTTAATAAATCTTTGCATGTCAGTTACTTCTTCTGGCCTTTCTCCCACCAACACTGCCATCAAATGTATCTCTGGATAATTTGCCGCCACTCCGGCCGCGATCTCCTTCAATAAGGTTGTTTTTCCCGCCTTAGGCGGAGACACAATCATTCCTCTTTGACCAAAACCAATCGGGCAAAAAATATCTATAATCCGGGTTGATGCTACTGATTTATCAAATTCCAAACTGACTTTCTTGATTGGATAAATTGGGACCAGGTCTTTAAATTCCACTCTATTTTGCGCCGCCGCCAATTCCAAGCCATTAATTTTATCGATTCTAACCAAACCCCAATATTTCTCGCCATCCTTGGGTGCTTTTGCCACACCAGTCACCATATCCCCCACCCTCAAACCATATTTTCTGACTTGCATCGACCCGATAACGGCATCCTTATATCCTGGATTAAATTTTGGTCTGACAAAACCCTGACCATCCTGCATAATTTCCAAAACGCCGGTTATCATCTCCAGTTTCACTGGATTACTTTCAATTTTCGTCGGTATTACTGTTTTTGGTGTTTCCACAACAATTGGTGGATTTACTTTTTTGGGGTTTACGATTCCCACCCGATTATTCGTCGCCTCGACTACAACAGGCGCAACCACCTCCGGCTTTGTCTCGACGGAGCTCTTTGCCAAGTCGGACACGACCTTGGTGTCTTTATCTTCACTGTTAACGACGGCAGATACCGCCACTACCTCATCGGTCTTCATTGATTTTCTAGGCATTTATTGGGAAAACTTATAAAAAACAAGCTTGCTCGTTCAGGGAATGCTCTATTGTAATAAATCCTTCCTCTGGTGTCAAATTATTTACTTTTCGCTCATCGATGATTTCACTGTTGAAAGTAGCAGACCTGCCCCCTCTGCTACTCTCAACACTAATATCAACTTAAACCCGCCAATTTGACAATTGGGCCACATTCCTCTATTTTAGATGTTGAAGAAACAACAATATTCGTGTTCCACCTGCTTTGAGAATATCGATAAAGTTGTTTCTTTTTTTTCTTTTTTTTAGGTAAAATTTCAAGCTTCAAGCGACGAAATTTTGCCTAAAAACAAGACTCCGATCGAATCTTTAGACGAGCATCGGAGTGATACTCAATCCCTTTTTCTGCCTACATAATAATCAGCTTCCCGCCTAATTTTGCCATCTCCTTAATCTGTCCTTCAGCCCACTTATCTTTCTTTTGTAGTTTCATCCACCATTTCTTAAGCATTGTCATAACTTTATCACTCCCTTTTTCACTTGTCTATACCCTATATTAAATTAACCCTCCAAAATCTCTAATCCTATATTTTTATTTTTCATACATTTTAGCCTCAAAACCCCTTCAAGATCCCTCTTATCAACACTATGTGGATAACTAGCTAATAATCAATTATTTCTCCTCACCGGAAAAGATATTCGAATTTATCATTAAAAGCGGGGGTTAAATCAGTTCCTTCAATTCTCTTATACTATTTATAGTCAACATCTCCCTCCCCAGACTTTTTATCTCTTTAGTTCTCTTCTCTCCCATCTTTACTTTTCTCACTTGTCCCAACAAACTTACCTCCCCCACCAGCACTATTCCATTTTTGTATGGTCTGTCTTTATAGCTCGAATATATTGCTCCGATTACTGCCAAGTCCACTCCCGGGTCAGAAATTTTTATCCCACCTGAGACCGCCACAAAAACGTCTTCCTTATATAATGGTATCCCTAAAACTTTTTGCGCCACCGCCACCAACAACTGTCCCCGATTAAAATCAATTCCCGAAAATATTCTTTTTGGCATTTGCGAAAAACTTTCAGTTACCAATGCTTGTATTTCTACCAAAAGCGGTCGAGTCCCCTCCATCACTAAACTTACAGTTGATCCAATTTGACTCACTTTATTATCAATTAGACTTACCTCTTCTGAAGAAATCTCCCGTAATCCCTTTTCTTCCATTTTAAAAACCCCCACTTCGTCAGTTGGACCAAAACGATTTTTGTCCACCCTTAAAATTCTCAACTCTCCGTTTCTCTCCCCCTCAAAATATAATACCGTGTCCACCATGTGCTCCATCATTTTTGGTCCTGCAATCTCCCCTTCTTTGGTTACGTGTCCTACAATAAAAATTGCAGCCCCACTTTTTTTTGCCATTTCCACCAGTCGAAAGGTCGATTCTCTAATTTGACCAATGCTCCCCGGTACCGAAGCATTATTTTCGCTCATCATCATTTGGATACTGTCCACCACCACTATTTTGAACACATTATTTGTTCGTTCTATTACCCCGGCAATTTCTTCTACAATATTTGTCTCTAAAATATCGAATTTTTCCTTGTCCAAACCTAACCTCTCCACCCGTAGGGCAATTTGCTCAGCAGTTTCTTCCCCAGCCACATACAATCCACCTATTTTCCCAAGCAATTGTGTCAACAACGTGCTCTTCCCAATCCCTGGCTCGCCGGCAAAAAGCACTACTTGTCCTCGAACAATTCCTTTACCCAAAACCCTATCAAACTCCTTAATGTCCGTCGAAAATATAGCCACATTACTCTTATTTTCACTATTAATTTCTTTTAAGTTTTTTAATGTAGGGGCGACGCTTGCCGACGCCCTACCGGATTTTATTTTCTTTCCCAAACTCTTAACTTCCTTTAAACTATTCCATTCATGACAAGCACTACACTGACCCGCCCATTTCGAAAACTCGTTCCCACAATTAGCACATACAAATATCGTCTCTAAATTCCTTTTCATACCCTAATTTTATCAAGCTTTATCTCTTTTCTTCGTTTTAAGCGCCTCTCATGAAGCCACTACATTTTTTACCGGATAATACCAGCAATTATAGCTGATAAACTATTTCGCTGTTACCACAACCACCAACATCTTCTCCCTCATCCAATAATACAAAACCCTGAAAACCCTTCAAGTGTTCACAACTTGTAATACATCTTGGTAATCCATTAATCTTTCTTAGCTCAATCTCCTTGTCTTGAAAGTCGCAATAACTTTGTTTTGTTGTTTCTTCCACTCTCCTACAACCCACTACTCCAAAAATCTTTTTATGATCTCCCCACTTTTTCTCAGCCCTACCCAAAATAACCCTAACCTCTCCCCCTTTTCCTCCTGGCCTAGTTATACAAGTTTCCCCTAACGGACATACCCAAATAGGGTGCTGAGGAAAAGATCCCTCTCCCTTGAACAAATCTATTTTTAAACTAGACTTGAGACACTCAGTATTATTTTTTGTTGCCATATTCCCGATTATACCACCATTTTCGCATTATTTCCTTACCATTCTTATTGTCGGACTAGCAACAACCTCCGTTGGACTAATCACCATCTCTTTCCTCACTTCTTCCCGAATCACCTCAAAGGTCTTAATACTGTCTTCCGGGTGAGACATTATTCTAAACACCACCGTCAACACCCCCAATACTACAAATAAGGGTATTAACAATATTAAAAACAAGGGAAGTGCTACTAAAAATTTAATCCACTTGCCCCATTTCATCCACACAAACATCAAAATTAAACCTACGGGATATATCGTCACCAAAGTAATCACCGTAATTAGTGTTTTTGTATCATAACTCAACTCGTTATTATTTATTGTTTCAATTTCTTTCACCTTTTTTACCATGGCATATGATATCAAAAAACCCGCCTCTTTCGAAGCGGGTTTCTAACCTTTTCTTATTTATAAATAACCTTGCTCTTGTCAGTATTTACCAGTCCCAGCGATATCTTTCTCTTTCCTACATCTATCGATTCAATATAAACCTGAACCTTTTCTTCTGGCTTCAACACCACTCCAGCTAGTTTTGATATATGAATCAATCCTTCAATTCCTTCTTCCAGTCGGACCAGGGCACCAAAGTTGGCGATTTTTACTACTTCACCGTCAAACTCCTTATCTTTTGGATACTTTTCTTCAATTTTGGTCCAGGGATCTTCTTTTAATCTCTTTAGAGAAAATTGCAAACGGCCCTCAGATTTATTAACTAGCTTTACTTTTATTTTATCTTTAGCCTTAAACATCCCCGTCACGTCATCAACCTTCGCCCAGGAAATTTCAGAAATATGAACCAAGCCTTCCAGTTTCATTGGCTTCCCGTCAAAACTTTCTTCCACTTTTACAAAGATTCCAAAAGGTTCAACCCTAACCACTTCTGCCTGGAAAATATCATCGAGTTTTAAGTTCTCTATTGCCACTGACTCTTCGCCCACTTTATTTGGTTCAGACACTAATCTTTCGGAAAATACCAACCTATTTTTAGACTGATCCACCTCCAAAACCTTAGCTTTAATCTTTTTCCCCAACAGTTTCTCCGGATCAATATCGTATTTACTCCCAATTTGCGATCCTGGGATAAACCCAAAAAATCCAAAAGGTGCAATCACTACTACCCCGCCTCGATTTAATTCTTTTCCAAATACAGTTACTTCACCTTCGTTCTTTTCTTTTTCTGTAAAATAATTCCAGCCATAACCGGAAGCAGCTCCTCTAATCGACACCAAAATTTGACCTTTATCATTTTCCGGATGTTTTACTTGAACTTCAATCTCATCACCAACCTTCAGGTCTGCCACATAATCTTTCACAAATTCATATTCCTTGCCCATTACCACCGCATCGGTTTTTCCGCCAATGTCAATAAAAATGGATTTATTTTTTATGGTAGTAATCTTACCCTTAACATCTTGACCTTTTTTTAAGCCGGAAATCTGCACACCATCCATCTTCAACAACTCTTCCATGGTCATTGGGCCAGAGTTTTTCTTTTTAGAAACTTTTATTTTTTTTGCCATTTTTTTAAAATAAAAAATCCCGCTTTCAATCGGGATTATTCGCGGGATTGGATACCCTAAATAAATGAATAACTAATTCAAAGCTTGGCTATTATAGCACAGAGTACGCCTCTTTCCACCTCAATGTTTCCTACTCCTCCGCCCTCTAGATATTCGTCACTCTTTCACACTACTTTCCGTCACATTTGTCGATAACGTCTGTATTTTTCACACATCGCCAATTATATTACACCATATCAAAACTATGGAGAAAATTACTTTTTTCCCTCAACTTTTCCGGTCACAGCCCCCACTAAGGCACACACTCTAAATCTGCCTTTAATCATTAAAGTATCCCTGCCCAAATATCCACCATCAATTAACGGGGTCTCAGCCGCAATACAAACATTATTATCTCCATCAATATACGCTAAATCCTGATAAGTACTTCCTGTCCTACAGGATAAATTACATTGAACTTTCCCGCCTGGTAACACCTCAAATATTCTTTTTCTTTCCCTCATATGGTGTATATTATATCACTAAATATCATAGTAGAACACCACAAAAAATCCCCTGTTTGAGGGGATTTAATTTTCAATCTATTGAATTTTTACTTTCTCAGTCCCGGCCACGACCTATCTTCAGGACCCTTTGCAGGGAGACTATTGTCGGCGCTGAGGCGTTTCACTTCTCTGTTCGGAATGGGAAAAGGTGGAGCCACCTCGCTCTGATGACCGAGACTCAAAAAGTAAAGTTATTTTATATTAATTTTTCTTGGCCTCTAAATTGAGCTGCCTAATCAGCTCCTAAACCACCAGTGCTGGCGGCCTAAGAGCTGTAGATATTAAAGATTTTCTTTGATCTTTCCACTGCTTAGCTTAAATCCTTACGGATCTTGCACACGCAGAGTATTAACCGGTAGTCTCCCGGCGATCTCTCGCTCCTTGCGGAACAACGTTTCCTTATCTCGGGGTCAGTTTCCTGCTTGAGATGCTTTCAGCAGTTATCTAATAGGAACGTAGCTACCCAGCAATGCGCCTGACGGCACAACTGGCACACAAGCGGTTCCCTCGTCTAGGTCCTCTCGTACTGTAGACGAATCCCCTCAAGAAACGAACGATTACATCGGATAGAGACCGAGCTGTCTCGCGACGCTCTGAACCCATCTAACGCAGCGCTTTAATGGGCGAACAGACCAACCCTTGGCCCCTTCTTCAGGGCCAGGATGCGCCAAGACGACATCGAGGTGCCGAACCGCATCGTCAATATGAACTATCGGATGCGACCAGCCTGTTATCCCCAGAGTAGCTTTTATCCAGTAAGCCCGTGCCTATACCAAATAGGTCACGAGGATCACTAAAACCGTCTTTCGACCCTGTACCGAGAATCTAGTCTCGGCATAGCTCTAGTAAACTAGTGCTATTCGACTTGTAAGTCTCACAGTCAAGCCAACTTTTGCTTTTGCACTTAAGATCCGATTTCCAGCCGGATCAAGTTGACCTTTGTATACCCGCGTTACTTTTTTGCAGGTGCCTGCCCCAGGCAAACTAGCAACCATACACTGTCCCCGTCGAAGATTCATTCGACTAGGTAAGACTCAAAAATAAATAAGGGAGGTGTTCCATTGGCGCCTTGCGGCTCCCTCCTACGCTCGACAGTATTTATATTCTTATCAATGTAAAGATCCAGTAAAGCTTCATGGGGTCTTTTTGTCCTGATGTAATTAAACGGCATCTTCACCGCTCTTTCAATTTCACTGAATAGATGATTAAGACAGTTGCACAGTCGTTGAACCTTTCATACGTGTCGTAACTTACACGACAAAGGACTTCGCTACCTTAGAACAGTTAGAGTTACTGCTGACGTTCACCAGGGCTTATAAAACAAGCAATAAACTTACGTCTATCACCCGCCTTCTTAACCTTCTGGCACCGGTCAGGTTTCAGCCCCTATACTTCCCCTTACGGGTTTGCAGAGACCTGTGTTTGTGGTAAACAGTCGCCATGCATTCTTTTGTTGTAGCCCGCTTGTTAGGGCGGGCAGGGCATCTTGTAAAACTTACGCCCAGCTAATTTGCCAAGTTCCTTAATCATCTGTCTTTCAATCTCCTAAGTCTTCTCGACTCATCCACCAGTGTCGGTTTTGGTACGAATTCAGTAAATTCTCATTGCGACGCTTTTCTTGGATAAGTGGGTTCAATTCAATTGTTCTCCTTACGGAAAACTCTTATTTGCGTTTCGCTTTATAACGAAAAGGCGGATTTACCAACCCCTTCTAACTACACGCTTGAAAGTAGCATTTCACTTCTACTCTAAACCTCCCACTCACCGTCTCGCCCCAACTGATAACGAATTTACCAAAGTACCGGAATATTAACCGGTTATCCATCCACTACGCCAGCACTATACTGGCCTCATGTTAGGATCGACTAACCCGCAGACGAACAACGTAGCTGCGGAAACCTTGGATATTTCGGAGTCCAGGGTTCTCACCTGAATTTCGTTACTCATGCCCGGATTCTCACTTCTTGGCGCTCCAGCAAACTTTTCAGTCAACCTTCGCCGCACCAAGAACGCTCTCCTACCATTTATAAATTCCCGAAGGAATCTAAAAATCTCCAGTTTCGGTACTATGTTTTAGCCTCCTTACATTTTCGGTGCAGGTTGCCGACTCCTTGCGGAGTCGAACAGTGAGCTATTACGCTTTCTTTAAAGGATGGCTGCTTCTGAGCCAACCTCCTGTCTGTCTTAGGCAACCCACTACCTTTCCCACTTAACATAGATTTAGAGACCTTAACTGAGAGTCTGGGGTCTTCCCCTTTTGCCGGTCCAGCTTAGCCCGGATCGACTGACTGCCTGACTAGAAACAACGGTATTCGGAGTTTGGTTAAATGCCTGAGCTTGCGCTCAAAACACTCATCCAGTAGCTCTACCCCCATTGCCCACCATCAGACGCTATACCTAAATATATTTCGGAGAGAGCCAGCTATTCCCACTTTCGATTGGCATATTACCTCTAACCTCAGATCATCGGACAGATTTGCAGCTCTGATCCGTACGGGCCTCCCATCGACTTCCATCGATGTTCACCCTGTCCAAGGTTAGCTCAAGTGGCTTCGGGTCGTCTCCAGTCATCTATTCGCGCTATTCGCACTCGCTTTCGCTACGCCTTCCTTTGAATTAGCAAAGTTAGACTTGATAACTAGAAACACTCCCGGGCTCATTCTTCAATAGGCACGACATCACCCCTTACGAGGCTCTGTCTGTTTGTTAGCAAATGGTTTCAGATCTATTTCACTCCCTTATATAGGGTGTTTTTCACCTTTCCCTCACGGTACTAGTTCACTATCGGTCTGTTAAAGTATTTAGCCTTGGACCTTGGTCGGCCCAGATTCCCGCGACATTTCACGTGGATCGCGGTACTTAGGTATCCAATCAGTTTTTACTCAAATTTCAAATACGGGGCTTTCACCCTCTTTGGCTGTTCATTCCTTAACCTTCTTCTGTTTTTTCAAAACTTTATATTGGACCCTGCAACCCCTCTTGCGAGGTTTAGGCTCTTCCGTTTTCGCTCACCGCTACTTACGGAATCTCTTTCGATTTCTTTTCCTCCGGGTACTGAGATGTTTCACTTCCCCGGGTCTCCCGGCAGAATCTCTTGCGAGATCTTGCCTCCGACTACTTTCATAGTCAGGGATTTCTCCATTCGGAATTCGTCGGATCATCATTTGTTGACAACTCCCCGACGCATATCGCTGTCTTCTACGTCCTTCATCGGCTTTAACCACCTAGGCATCCACCATTTGCTTTATTAAAATTCTCTAATATCTTAAGCAACTCAGTTTAGTTGCCAAGATAAAAATTAAAAATAAAATATTCAATAGATTGTTAATGTGCGTACATAGTCAAGGAAAACAATCAATTCAGATTCTTTTCCTAATTCTAGGTACATTTCTCTAATGGCGTAGGTGGACCTGGGGAGATTCGAACTCCCGACCTCTTCATTGCAAATGAAGCGCTATAACCAACTAAGCCACAGGCCCAAGAGCCTATTATTTAAAAAGAGCCGATGTTTAGCATAAAAAAAGCCGACTTGCGTCGGCTCCCAAAATTCGGACCTAATACTCTCACGTATTATTGTTTCCATTCCGAATTTGAAGCTTATACATCAAGTGTTCATATTGTATCTAATCTCTACCTCCAAATCAATGGGTTAAATCTGTCTCCCTTTTACTTGAAATCTTCGGATAGATTCCCATTTTTTACCATCATCTGTCACCCCTTTTTCGCCAATCAACACCAAATCATTTCCCCCTTCAATTTTCTGTTGGGCTATACTTATTTTCCCTTCAAACTCCAATACCCCACCACCCTTTCCCCCAACATCTGTTCTCCAGGCTAATTTTAGCTTCTCATTATTTTTTCCCTCAAGAGAACTTATTAAAAACATCACCTCTTCCTCTTCATAATTTACTTTTTTTCCTTCGACAAATAGCACCCTTTCCCTCTGCACATTAATCGATGCATTTGGAATTACTTCTCGGAAAACTTTCACCGCTTCATTCGCCGGTAATTTTTTCCACTCCATTGAAATATTTTCTTCCTTCGGCTCAATATTATTCTTTACTTCCATGCCCAATTATACCTGATTTATCGAGGTCTGTGCTCTTGCTGGCGTAAAGCGTCTTGTTGTCTGCCTATTTTCTCCGGTCTTTTTATTCTCTGTATTGTGAACCAAGATAAATGACTTTTCGCCACCATCATGATCTTGTACCCCCATAAGATATTCCTTACTATCAATCGCTATATATTTGTCAGCTTGACCAACTCCCCCCTGATATGTCAAAAAAATCAAATTTTCCACAGGAGTTATTTTTACGTTTTCTATAATTGTATCCTTCACTCCACTGATTTCTTTACCGCTTTGATTAACAAACCTTTCTCTTCTAACAGTTGTCTCTTCTCCAAAAATTTCCTTCCACTTATTCACAAAATTTTCAGTCGTAATCTTTTCCAAATTAACTGTCTGTCTGATTTTTTCTAATTTTATTTCTCCTTCATTGTCCATAAACTATTTTACCCTCTTTCTTCTGCTCTTCAACCATTCCACAAAGATTGGTACCACTGAAATCAAAATAATTACCACTACTACATAGTGAAAATTATTTTTAATAAAAGAGATATTCCCAAAAAAGTATCCCGACAACAACATTATGCTCACCCAAAGCAATCCTCCGACCGCATTAAACGACAAAAATCTGGTGTAATGCATTTTTCCAATTCCGGCCACAAAAGGGGCAAAGGTCCGTACAATCGGTACAAAACGTGCCAACACAATTGCCACTCCCCCGTGTTTATCATAAAAAGCCTGGGCTTTATCTAAATATTCTTTTTTCAAAAACCTACTTTTTGATTGAAAGGCCCGAGGTCCAATAAAATGTCCTATCCAATAGTTCACCGTATCGCCCAAAAAGGCCGCTGCCACCATTAATAGCCATAATAGTTTGATATCAAAAACCCCCATTGAAGCCGTCAAAGCTCCGGCCGCAAAAAGCAGTGAGTCTCCGGGTAAAAATGGAGTCACCACAAAGCCTGTTTCCATGAAAATAATCATAAACAACAATACATAGCTCCCGACCCCATATTGCACAATCACTGCGGCCAAATTCTTATCAATATGCAAAAACAAATCAATTATATATTTCAGCTGCGACATATCCTCAAATTATATCAGGCTCCCCTTATTTTTTTGCTACCTTATTCCAGCCCAGTTTTAGCGTCCGCCAAATATTGTCCACACTTCCAAAAATAATCAATATCGTTGCCCCCAAAATTCCCAAAACTTTTAAGAAACTATACTTCTTCTCTTCCATATTTAATTCTAACACTACAAAAATAACACCTGTGGGCAATAATGGACTCGAACCATTGACCCCCGTCTTATCAGGACGGTGCTCTAACCAACTGAGCTAATTGCCCTTAATTTCCAATTAGTATATCACAAGAAATTTACCTTAAAGTTAGGCATTTGGAAATTACCTTCGATCACTTTTATCCCCTCCAAAATCCCTACTTCCGGCTTTCTACTGGCATAAATCATTGTCTCTCCTTTACTCAACCCTTTTATTTTTAAAGTCGCCAATAATACGTCTCCCCCCACTAAGTTTTCCCTCTTTTTTGAATTTTCCCCAATTATTTTTGCCTTGCCCATTATTTCATCAAGTTCCACCGCCACTTTTTTATCAAAAACATCCTTATTTACCTCAATATTCAGTATTTTTATTTTTGCCGGATCATAATTGAAATCTATCCAATAACTCACGAGCTTTCCATTTTCATGTCTGGCTAACAACTTAATTTCCGTTTCTGTCATGGCCATTAATTTCTCCGGTGTTTCAAAATATATTTCTTTATCAGCTATTTGAACACTTACTTCCTTTTTAACCTCAAATCTATTGCTCACCCAGTAAAACCCCACCATTACCGCCAACAACAACCCCAAAGTTAGAAATACTTGTTTCATACCCTATTTTAACAATTATAACTATTTTTTATTGGCTATCATTTCAACTACTCTTTTGGCCACATTGATTCCTGTCGCTTTTTCAAAACCCTGAAACTGACATTGCCGATTTATCTCCAGAATATAATTATTCCCTTTTTCGTCTTTCATAATATCTACCCCACCATAATCCAGTCCACAAACATTTGCCACTTTCTCCGCCAATTTTATCTCATCGTCACTCAATTTCCACGCTTCCACCTCTCCTCCCAATGAAAAATTACTTCTAAACTCCTCTCCCACCGCCGACCTCTTCATTCCCCCAATCGCCTTTCCGTCAACAATTACTGCTCGGATATCCCACTTAGTTGGTAAATACTTTTGCCACAAAAACATTCCCACGTTTTTTTCGTTAATTTTCCTAACAAATTTTTCTAATTCTTTTCTCTCTTCAAATCTTCTGACAGACTTCCCTTGATACCCCCTCTCATGCTTAGCTATCACCGGCCACCCGAATTCTTCTCCTATTTTACTTTGCAAAACCTGTTCTTTTGTATAAAAAACCATTGTCGGCACCACCGGAATATTATTCTCCAAAAACACCCCATGCTGAGCAATTTTTCCCATTCTCGTCCACATCAGATAACCTTTTTCATTAACACAAAACACTCCTTTTCCTCTTAGGATTCTGATTACTAGATTTCTCGCTTCGGTATACTTTCCGCTTCTGGTTCCCGCTACCCTAAACCACAATCCTAAAGTATTCTCGGCTGTCAATTCCTCGCCTCGGACGAATACTTTCGCCGCCCCGTCTTTCAGATCAAAGCTTAATTCTCTATAAAGCGCCCTATTCACTTCAATTCCCATTTTATTGGCTTCCCCTTCAAGTCTGTCCACCTCAAATTGGCTTTGTCGAAGCGACATGGTAAAAGTAACAATTTTTCTCTTCATAATTTTATTTTTTAAGTGAAACCAAATATTTAACAATTTCTGTCGGCACATCAACTCCTGTGGCTTTCATAAAACCCTTAAATTGTGGGCCCTTATTCACCTCCCAAATCACCGGTTTTTTCATATCAAAATCTCTGAATGCCACATCAACTCCCGCCACCGCCAGCCCACAAGTTTTCGCCGCCCTAACCGCTAACTCTTTCACTTCTTCCGGCAAATCAGCCACTTCCACTGTTCCCCCGGCACTATAATTATTCCTAAACTCATTTTTATTCGCCCTGGCTCTTTTCATTACCCCCAACACTTTTTCTCCCAGTATCAAAACCCTAAAGTCTCCATCATTTTCGATGTATTCCTGTAATAAATATCGTTTCCCTCCCTCAGTTTCCGTTTTTCTCAAGTCTCTGACCAATTTTTCTAATTCTTTCAAATTGTTAGCCTTAAACACTCTTGTTCCCCTATCTCCGCCGCTCCCCTTAATTATCACCGGAAAATTAAATTCATAATCTCCTTCCAGTATCTTTTCCTGACTTTGTGCCTGTCTGGCAGCTTCACCGGAAGAAAAAATTCGTTGGTGGGTATTATCATTTCTGGCCATAACTTCATATAAATACCACAAAGATCCATACACACTTCTGGGCACATCAATCCCTGCTTCTTTTAATTTCAACATCTGCCACGCTTTGCAGGCATAGCTTGGTTTTCCGTCTCGAACCAAAGGATCAATTACCACCATGTCCTCTTTTTTTATACTATTAATAATCAGGTCAACTTCCTCCCAGTGTTTCCCCGTCGTCCTAAAAAATAGCACATCGTAATCATTTACGTCTTTTCCCCGTAAACTTATCTTCCCTGTTTCCGTCTCAAAACAAACATTGTTATATGACACCAAGTCCAGTTCCGCCCCCTCTTTCCTCGCCGCATTTCTCACCAACACCAAATGTTTACTGATTTTCCCCCCAAAAAACAATGCTATTTTAGTCATTTTTAATTAAAAAAAATAATATTTATTAACTTCTTCATATTTTTTTGGCCGAAATTAAAAATCCTTCCAAATCTTTTCTTCCCAGCAAAAACTTGGTTCGAAGCTTACTTCTATCGGCTACGTTAACTGCCGTTACTACCTTTTTTCCTTGCAACCAAAAAGTCACTCCGATTACCGGTCTGTCCTTGTGTTTTCCCAGGCTTGATTTGTAATGCCGAAAATATAAAATCTTTTCCACCGACATCAATCCCAATTTATCCGCCAAATTTCTGTCAATCGAGCTTCTAAACGCTCCGGTATCAACTTTCGCCCTTACCTCCACCACCCGGTGTTTCCCTTGTTTTAAAATTGGACTTTTTTGTAAATCAGGTTTAAAACCACGAGGAATTTTCATTTTAATAATCTCGAGAGGCTGAATCTTTTTCTCCTGTTCCTTCTCAGCGACCTTATCTGAAAACTTCTCTCCAAACAAATACTTCGCCAAAGAGATGGCGTGCTCATCACTTCTCACGTTTATATCATCGATTTTTTCAATCCTTCTCTTCATCCCCGCCTTGTTGCACAGCTGAATTGACAAGCCTGGTCTGGCATTAACTTCCAACACCTTTGGTCCGTCTTCTTTATCCAGCACTATATCAACCCCCATAAATCCCAATCCCGGGATTGCCCTCTGACATTTTACTGCTGTTTCTAAAATTTCTTTCCAAAAAGGAATCTTAATCCCATTTACCTTAATCATTCTTTTTTTTCGATAATCAAAAATTTTTCGCACCTCTTCACCCTTCCCTTCAATCCCAAAGGTAGTAATTCCCGTTGCCAAATCAATTCCCAAACCATAAGCTCCTTGCTGTAAATTCGCCTTTCCCCCGCTTTTTTCGGTTGGAATTCTCAACATGGCCATCACTGGCACCCAATTAAACACAATTACTCTGATATCCGGAGTACCCACCTTGGTTAGTGAAAAAAACATCGGGTGAATTTTAATTCTTTCTTCAATAATCACGTTGTCAGCCGTTCCGTGCATACTATATTTACCTGCTAAAATTTCCTGACAATGTAGTTTAATTTCTTCCAGGCCAATTATCTTCCCGCTCATCATCAGATATCTTTCTTCCCCTCTCTCGTCTCTAGAATCTAGTTTCCTTCTTATAATAAGTATTCCCTCTCCTCCATAGCCCAATACCGGCTTAATCACAAAGTTCGCCTCCAATTTCCCCCATTCAAAACTCCTTAGATCTTCTCCTTTTCTAAATCTGGCCATCAATTCTGGTACACTTACTCCCGCCCTTGCCAGTCTTATTTTGGTTTTATATTTGTTATCAGCAATTGACCGTCCTTGCGAACTGTTTTTGCGTAGATACACCTTGTTTCTTTCGTTTTTTGTCAAAAACTGCCGGTACTGTTTTAAATCTATGCCCAACATATATTTTTAATTATTCATTATTAATTTATTTTTTTCTGATTGCATTTTTAAACCTCTTTATCTCTGTCAACCGAATCCCCCCGTAGCTTCCGACCACTATATTTATCACAATTACCATCAAAACCAACATCTCCGGATATTTTAAAACTAATTCCTGCAACCCTTTTATTTCCATTGAAATTGCTCCCACCCCCGCCAATATTAGGGTACCAATTGTTAATCTCACTGCCTCCTTTTTGCTTTTTATTAATTGGGTTCTCACAAACTCTTCCGTTAGCAAAATCATAAACAAAATCGGGAAAATGGAAATTTTACTCACTTCAGAGATGTTCAGTAGTGCCGACACTATCATTACCCCAAAAGTTCCCAGACTCACAAACAGCAAAGAAATCGATCTTGCTGGCCAAAAATGCAGCTTCATTTTTTTAAGAAAAATATTACTCAGGGATGTAATCGCCAATATTACCGCAAATAAAACCAATCCGCCCGTCACTCCGGTTGCCAAGAAAGCCACCGCCATCATCGTTGGTGTAAAAACCCCATATCCGGATAATCCTCCGACATAGTGCAAAAACGAGGCTAAAGTTGCCACCAAAGGTAAAAGTAACAGTAACACTATTGTATTTTCCGGCACCCCTCTCTTTATCGCTTCTGAAATCAAGAAACTTATACTATTCCATCCTTTCCATTTCACCTCAGTCGTCTTTATCGCCGTCTTGTTTGATACCTCAGTAATGTTCTCTCTCGCCGCCACCGTTGGCATTATCTCCACTGTTGGTATCGCTGTTGGTATTACAGTTGGACTAACTGCTTTTGCTTCAATTCTAATTATCCCCAAACTAAGGTAGATACACGCAAATACTATTAGGGCAGTTTTTCTCATATTTTTGGCAAATATTAATTTATAAATTTATTCTATCAATTAATTTTGTGGCGTATTATAACACCATTATTATCCTTATTTATTGTATAATCCAACTATATATTTATGACCAACCTTGTCTTAGCTGCCGTCAATCTTGGTGACACCCCCTTGGGTGGCGGTAAAAGCATTTCTCAAACTTATCCCGACCCCGCCTCTCTCATTACTTTAATTGTCAAAAATGGCCTAACCATAGCCGGAATTATTCTTATAGTCCTTATAATCGCCGGTGGTTTTATGATGATTGCCAGTGCCGGTTCCGGTGATCAAAAAAAAGCCGCTACCGGAAAAACCTTGATTACCGACGCTCTTATTGGCTTCTTGGTAATTTTTCTCAGTTACTTTATAATCCAAATTGTTGAAGTTATTACTGGATTATCTATTCTATAAACTATGATTGGACTCTTTGGTACTATCCAAAATCCCACCAAATACACCAGCACCACTCCCGGTCAAGGTCTTTTTGATTTCTTAGGCAATGTTTTAAAATTTGCCGCTATTGCCGGTGGCATTTTCATGATTGCTCAACTAATTTTTGCCGGTTTTGATTACATCAATGCTAATGGCGACACCAAAAAAACCGAACTCGCCTGGATGAAAATTTGGCAAAGTCTGGTTGGACTTATCATTATTTCCGCTGCTTTTATCATTGCCGGTTTGGTCGGACGACTCACCGGAATTAACATTTTAAGTCCACAAATCTATGGCCCCACTAACCAATAAACTTCTAGCTGTTCAATATACCCTCAAGGGTCCTGGACTTTCCCCCACCGATGGTGTCCAAGCCACTACCATGCTCGAAAAACTGATCAGCCAACTCATTGGTGTTCTCACCATCATCGCTGTTATCTTTTTTATCGTCCAAATTATATTGGCCGGTTACGGCTTTATGTCCACCCAAGGTGACGAGAAAAAATTAGAAATGAACCGTAGTAAACTCACCAACGGTGTTTTGGGATTATTTATCGTTGTTATCGCCATTGGTCTTGGTACTCTTATTTCCAAACTCCTTGGCCTCAACAACCCCCTCGATCTTCAAACCATGTTTACCAATATGGGTTTATAAAAAATATATGATTTTCAATCCCCTCTTAAAAAATGGTCTTCAGCAAGTTGAAGACCCCACCACCTACACCAACAACGTCATTCAAACTGTTTTTTCCATCTTTTTTCTCGTTGCCTCTGTCTACTTCATTTGGCATTTCATTATGGCCGGCTATCATTTAATTAGCACCGAAGGTGATCCTAAAAAATTAACTGTTGCCAAAGACCAAATTACCTTTGCCCTTATCGGTATAGTTGTCATTTTCGGCGTCTTCGCTGTTCTCAAGCTTGTTGGCACTGTGCTTGGTGTTACCGGACTCGAAAACTTACAAATAACCTGGCCCACCCTTTAAAAAAACTTATCTTACTGTTAAAATTCATTAATAAATTTATTAATTTTAAAAATATGATCTCCTCAATCAAAAACAAACTTCAATACGCTATCTTGGCCGTTCCCGCTTATGCCGCCACCATCGAACTCACTCCTGGTACCAGCGATTTTAAGCCTCTTACCAGCATTACCGCTTCCGGTATCGTCTCTGGAGCCATCTCTCTAGCTCTTCTTGTTGTCGCCTTAGTTTTCTTTTTTATCCTTATCATGGGCGGTTTAAAATGGGTTATGTCTGGTGGTGACCAAAAAAATGTCGAGACTGCCCGCAATCAAATTACCAATGCCTTAATTGGTTTGGCTATCGTTTTCGCCACCTTCGCCATCATGAAGCTGATCGAAACCATCTTTGGCATCAGTCTTCTTAGCGGGATCACCATTCCAACCTTTAATAAATAATTTTTATTAAACTTCAACCCGGTCAGCGTGCCCAATGGACATAATGACCGGGTTTTTCTTGCTATAATTAACCCATGAAAACCATGTTCTTTTTCTTCTTCTTTCTAGTTTCCAATCTCTTGTTTCTTGTTTCTCCTGCTTTTGCCCAAAGTCCTCAATCTTGGACTACCACCGGTCGCTGTGTCAAAAGCGTTACTGTTAACCCCAATGGCCTGGGTAATGTTACCTACAATGACATTGCCACCATCCAAGGTTTTGAATGTCTCTTCTTCAATGTTCTCCAGGTAATTGTTTTACTTGCCGGTTTAGCTTTTCTCTTTATGTTTATTAGTGGCGGCTTTAAATACCTTCTCAGTAGCGGTGAACAAAAGGCTGTTGCCACCGCCTCTTCAACCCTAACCATGGCTTTTATTGGACTTATCGGCATAATCGCTTCCTGGTTAATCTTAAGCTTTATTCAACAATTCACCGGCGTCAACATTACTCAATTTATCATTCCCGGCTAAATCTTGAAAAAAGTCTCTGCCCTCATCGCTATTTTTTTCTTTTTTTCAACGGCTCCGGCAAAAGCCTTTAATCTCATTGACTTCCTTTTCCCCCCTATTCAAATGCAACCCAGCACCCGTTCTGTTCCTGGACCTGCTTTGGCTCCGGAAGTTCCCAGCAACGACACCTACTCCAACACCTTAGAAGACAATATCATCACCTGTGAAGGTGTTGCCACAATTTCCAAGTCCTGGGAACCCGTTCAACAGGATACTGGCACCACTGACGCCAACGGTAATCCAATTTTTGAATATGTTGATTACACGGCGCAGGGTCCTATCACTGGCGAAATGGATGTCGAAAATCTCAGTAACGATTTTTATCGCAATTATCAAACATTCTTTGCTCGTGGTGGTATCAAGTGCACCCCCGACAGGGCCAAAGCCGCCTTCACCAATTTTGACACCGACGGCACTAGTGCCTCCCTTCGAACCACCCCTTATTCCCAGCTCCTTTATTATCGTAGCCAATTTTTACTCGAAATTGCCCAATCTCTCGACCAAGCCAACCCCATCGACACCGTTGTTCAGGATTATCAAATCGCCTGGTCTTGTGGTGGCACCTGCCAGGAACTCACCAATCAATCAACCGGTAATTCTTGTCGTCCAGTTTATATCAGCGAGCTTCTTTTTGGTCTCAAAGACGAACCCATCTACTATTCTTCCCCCGCTGCCTCTCCCGTCACCTTTCCTTCAAATGTCTTAAGCAACGTCCAAAGCCATTATGGTGGTAACTGTTCCGGCCCCTACGGCTGTTATTCCACTCGTTCTAAGGGAAAATCATTTTCACCTCTGACTAAAGATCTCTATGAATTAATGTACTCTCAGTTAAACTACATTCCCAAGGGCAACGTCAATAGCAAGGTCACTGTTGTTAACTATAATTGTACCGACGCCAACGGCAATCCTGCCTGTCCCGTCCCAACCTCCTTCGACCGGACTCTCCCTGCCGCCGCCGCCGCCAATGCCAACCAAAATCTTGGCTTTATCAATTATGCTGGCCAAAAAACTCTATCCAACCCCTCTCTTTGTGACAATGTTGAAAAAAATTCCGAAATTGCTCGCGACCAACCCGTTGATTCCAGCATCGCTCTTATTGCCGCTTTTTTTCAACGTGTCACCGCCGGTAATTCTCTTGAAAAAAGTGTTGATATCAAAGTTTCCAGTACCTACGACGCCAAAGTAGTTGATAATACCAAGGTTGCCGAAATGGCTTATTCCAACATGATTCCTGCCTCCACTCTCAAAAACAACAATCTCTTGGATAAGTCTTTTTCCAGCACCACTACCACTAATCAAAATAATCCTATCCCCGACCCTGGCTACCGAGCTGATGCCCTCTATAAGGAAATGCAATCATTACTTCGTCCCGCATCCTGGTTTTAATATGAAAACATTACCTGTTTTTTTGCTAAAATAACTCAATGTCCAGCCGATCTTTATTTGGTTTTTTACTTTTCCTTGCTGTAACCTTTGGTCTAAGCGGGTCTTTCTTTGTCTCTCCTGCCTTTGCCCAATCCCAACCCAATCTCTTTCTTCAAAAACAGTCCGCTATTAAAAATGGTAGCGGCCTGGAATCTTGGACTAATGAAGCCATGAGTAGTAACATGATGTCTCTTTTTACTGGTATGGTTGGTGAAATTCCTGCTGAAATTTTTGAATCCAGTACTCCTACTACCAACGTTATTCAAAACTATATTCCCGGTGGGGCCTTTGGCACTATGAACAATATGGTCGCCGCTCTCAATACTCCTCCCGCTTCCGGCGTTGAATATATTGCCCAAGTTAGGGATTCTTTTTTAGGTAAACCCGCCTATGCCCAAGGTGTTGGTTTTAACGGCCTTCAGTTTTTATTGCCTCTTTGGCGCGGTTTCAGAAATGCCGCCGTCGTCACCGTTCAAAGTGCCATCCCCCAATTGATAACCACTCTCATTTTAGTCACCTTTTCCTACGCTATCGCTGGTCTGGTTATCGATTTGTTCAATTTCATCCAGGCTCTCGTCGTCGCCCTTCTCTTTTCCGTCAAAGGTGTACCTCTTACTGATAGTCTCTTCCCCGGTTGGTGGGGTTCTGGCTTTCCGATTGTCAGCGACATTCTTAATGGAATTGGTGCTATTTTTACCCCTGAAAACTTTAAATTTTCAAGCCTCAGCAACCCTACTCTCCGCGACATGCAAATGTTAACCTATCGGGCTGTCCCCGGTTGGCTTTCACTTGTTATGCTTGGCGGTCTTTTGGGTAGCATTGTTCTCGGTTTCCTTCTCGGTGGTGTTGGTGCCATATTTGGAACCGGAGCTAATTTTGTTGGTGACATGGTTGGTCGTGTGGTTGGCGGTGCCGCCGGTGGTCTTATTGGTGGTCTCTTAGTTCCCATTGTTCTTTGTATTATCGTCGCCATTTGGTTGATCAAACTCTATTTTGGTCTTCTCAAGTGTTACGTCACTCTCATTTTCAAAATTGTTCTAGCTCCGCTCGAGATTGGCATGGGTGCTTTTCCTAATGCAAAAATAGGTTTTTCCTCCTGGATTCTTGATGTTGCCGCCAACATGGCTGTTTTCCCTGTAGTTTACCGGTGGTCTTTTTCAACCCGCAGTTTGGACCCCATCACTTCTCAGTGCTGGCGGTATTTCCCCCTCCATTATCGGTGCCGCCATTGGTTTGGCTGGCCTCGCTCTCATCAGCAAGCTTCCTGAAATGGTGCCTCAATTTATCTTTATGATTAAGCCCTCTCCTTGGGGCCAGGCTATTGGTGAAGGTCTTAGTAAGAACATGGCAACAAGTCTAGGCGGCGCTGTTGCATCAAGCGTAACAGGTGGAATTCGCGAAGAAATTAGCGATAAAACCACTGATTATGTTGATAAGAAAGTCTTTATGCCATTTGATTCCTGGAGGAAAAAACGACAAGACCAAAAGGGTAAAGATTTCCAAGTAAAAAATCCAGATGTTGGTGATTTGGACTAGATATGTAAATAAAAACTTATAAACAAAATGACTAATTTAAACCAAAATAATACTGTTAAACAAAAAATCGAAAACAACAGACTTCGAGGGGAAATTTTTCGTAATAATAACCCACCACCAACTGAATAGATCAACGCCTTACCTAAAATATTTTCTTTTCTTCGCTCTTTCCCGACTTTCAAACAAATCAAATATTTGTCTTGGACGATAAGCACCATTTATCCAATCAAGTTGCTTTTCTGAAATAAACTTTTCGTTTTGTCCACCATTCACGTCAGTAAACATTCCGCTATCCATAAGTAATTTTACATATTCGTCATATGTCGTTCTGGTCCATCCGTACAAAGATGTTTTTGTCGCCCTCTCCAACAAACCCATAACATAAACAAATCTCATAAATCGTTGAGCTCTAACCAAATCCTCAATTAGCCTATCATGGTCTTTGTCAACTGGTGGTAACTTAAAGTACTCCGGATTAAATACGTTCCAGCCAGCTTTGTCTGCCTCCGCCACAACTTTTGATAATCTTTCAAAAACTTTTTGAGTTTTATCAGGATCCATAACATCCTTTGCAGAAGCTCCTGACATCAATATCAACTTAGCCTCTTGGACCTTCTTCAATATTATTGATCCAAAATGATAAGTCGACTCAGACTTTGGATTAATTTTATTAATATCAATATCCTCCGCCCTTAAAACCTTCCAAGCCCCCCTATCCGCATCGACCTTTGCAAACGTAGCTAACCATGGCGACGTCAGCGACTCGATATATTTTATTGTCTCAGTTGATCCAACGGGTTTATTTTTGGCTGGCTTTCTATGCTTCACACCCTTGTCATCAACTTCTACTACCACCTCCACCCCGTCTTGATATCTCAACGCTTTGAATAAAATTAGTTCACTATAATCATCTCCGTCTGCAAATGCTATGTTTGCGGCAGAGTCTGTATATGTTGCTACCGATAGTTTTCTCGCCAACTCATATGCCCTCTCTGCCTCCTCTTTTGTATAAATACCTCTTAAATCAGGATTCTTAGCCTCAACCTTTTTTACAATCTCCTCGATCATATACTTCTTTACAATCTCTTTCCTTTCTAGGTTTAAGTCGTTTCTCAAATTCGTATAATAATTTTTGTCAATTTTATATTCCTTACTTTTACCCATCAACAATGAAACTTTAAGAAAGCTAGTCCTAGCCTCATCTTTTGGACTATTAAAATCAAGCTCCTTCCCTTTTGTTCTTGCGTATTCACGCATAAGATCTTCTCGCTTGACAATTTCATTTAATATACCGCTTTCAACATCTTTATTAACGTTTTCACCACCATAATTAAAATATGCATCCTGTCTCAAATCCCACGCCACATCAACAAACAAACCATTTGCCGAACCAAGCTCTTTCAGCTTACCATCACCATCTTTCTTCTCAGTGTTTTTCAGGAAAAAACTTATAAACATTTTGTCCCAGTCTTTATCTGTATCACCTTTGTGAAAGGCAATCATTGTCTTTGCTATACTTTCAATATCGTGGGCATCAGACGTCGCTAGAAAAAAATCATTCAAAAAACTCCTCATTTTTATTTCTGTTCGTAATTCCATCATTTCAGCCTTATTCAACACTTGACCATTTTTCCCCAACACCACAATTGATTTCTCAATTTTTTCTGCATCGCCCTCTTCAATCGCCTTAATTTTATCGTTTATGTCATTTGTTATGTCTATCAATTTCCCAAACTTACGAGAATTCAAAGTCAGATCGCTAACATCTCTACCGCTATCTTCCATCTCTTTTAATGTATGTCTTATTTCATCAACACTAACAGGTCCCATTATTTCCAGCTCTGATCTTTCGCCCCTTCCCCTCATATCAAACTGGTTTAATACCCTTGCCACTCCCTCCCCTCTTTTTTCTATTTTTAACTCTCTTCTTCTCAACTTTTCTTCTCTTTCCTCTTCTGTGTCAGAGTCCGACGGCATTTCGGATTTATCAAACGCTAAAGGATGTTTTTCTAATTTCTCGTTTATAATATCTTCAACACTCTGTCTCGCTTTTTCCCCGATTTTTTTCTTTGGATCTTCAACGCTTTCGCCGGTTTTATTCTTTGGAGATTCAGCCACCACATTCTTGGTTTTTAATCCAGACACATAATCAATTGCCTTTACATAGGCCTCCATTTCTTCTTTATCCATTACATTTGGCCTAATCTTTTTTAAATTTGCATACGTCTCATCAGCTTGTTCTGCTAAAAATGTTCCCCTGTTGTATCCGCTATTTTTTATGTAATCTAGATATTCTAAAGTGTTTGAAACTTCAATTCTCTTTTCTTCCGTTCCGAATTTATCAATAAAATTTTGTACCACCATCGAAGCAAAACGGCTTCCTTCAGGATCACCCTTATCTCTGCCCACGAACTCACTTGGTAAATATTTTTCAACCGAAGATGTTCCCGCTACTACCAGTTTTCCTTTTCCCTCTTCCTTCATCGTCTCGTAAACCGCCGTTGCCATCACATTTAATGCTTCCCTTGCTTTGCCCGGGTTATAATTTGGTGCATCTGTCCTATTAAACAAATCATCAACCGTCTCTACTCCCTGTAAACCAAAACTCCTAACCACGTCTTTATATCCCGCATCCATGACAGGACGGTCCGGATCTTCATTTTGCCTGACACTATTTGCTACTTTTATTAACTCCTTCACCCTATTAATTTCCGGCCTTCTTGCCGCTTTTTCTTGGGGACTACCTAAGTTTTCCATATTCAACTAAATTATATCATCTACCCCCGTCATCTTTTCTAATAACAATCTTGAGGTTACCGTTCATTCTCTCACCAATTCTTACCTAAAAATGGACACAATTTTACACCCCCTTGCCCGCGACCCCACCCGTCTCGATCCCTCCGCCATTGTTTACTCCCTTCTTCGTCTACCCAAAGTTGTCGACATCACCAAAATTGTTGTCATGGGTCAAAATCCTCAGGTTTTTTCTGACGCCGGTTTTCCTGACGTCACTAAATGGTCAAAACTTGCCGTTACCGCCCGTCGCCGTACCCGTTTTTTAAACCGAAAAACCGGTGTTGCCGCCTCCTTCATCAGTTCCGTCACCGATGTTGACGACATTGTTAATCTTCTGATTGCCTACCAACTCGAATGGAATAAATTCCACCAAATCGCCACTTCCACCTACCCCAAATATTCTCAGTTTAAAAAAGCCCTAACTTCTCCCGACTTTCTAAAAGTTGTCAACTTATCGGCTGAAGATTGGCAAAAAATTAAAATCGCTCTTGGTAAAAATTGGCGTCTTCGTTTAAAGAGAATGTATCACCGCCCCCAAAACATCCGCCTCCGTCTTTTGGCTGGTTCCTGGATTGACTACACCAAAACCACCCAGCACTGGTGGAAAAATATTTCCTTCAGTGTCTCAAAATCTTTTCATCTTTCCCGTCAACGCGTCTATTTTGTCAGTAGTAATTCTCATTCACTTCTAAACATCATTACCGGTTTTGCTCTCAAATCAGAAAAAAAACTTCTTAAAATTGCCCCGGAAAATTGCAATGACCTCTGTCCTTATATCCCTCCCCAAGATCTTCTCTATTATCTCTCCAAATTTTTTGTCAGCGATAAAAAATACCAAAAGGATTGGCAAAAAATTCAAGACAATCTTAATATTCAAACCACTCCTTCCGCCCACTATCTCGATGTCAACACTCAAATTTTCCCCGTCAAGTCTTTTTCTAAATCAAAATATCTTGACCCTCGTCTGAAAATTAGCAAACCCAGTAAAATTGCCAAAAGTGATGCTCTGATTTTTAACATCGACTATCCTCTCGGTTTTGCCGCTTATCATGTCCTAAATAAGGTTTTGGAAAATGTTGCCGCCGTCAAAGGTGTCTATATTTTAGGTAAAGCCGCTGTTCTTAATTCTGAAGTTGGCGATCTCCAGATTCCTCGTCTGGTTTTTGACGAACATTCGCAAAATTCCTACTTTTTCAAAAATTGTTTCAACACCTCCTTCCCTTTTAACAACTCCCAGGGTTCCATTCTCACCAACCAAAAATCTGTTACCGTCTTTGGTACCTTTTTAGAAAATGAACCCCTCCTAAAAAAATATTCCCAAAACGATCTCACCGTTATCGAAATGGAAAATGGCCCCTATCTTTCCGCTATTACCGAGGCCACCTATGATCAACAAACTCCCCGTGGCACCATGGTTGATCTCAATTCCACCCCCTTTGATATTGGTATCATCAACTACACCTCCGACACCCCTTATTCTAAGGCTAAAAACCTCGGTGCCGGTTCTCTCAATCTCGCCGGTGTCGAACCCGTCTATCTTGGTAGCCTGGCAATTCTCCAACGCATCATCGAACTGGAAGAAAACTCCTAACCCTACTTCTTCATAAACTCTTCAAATTCCTTGTCATCCAGACTTTCCTTTTCCACCAAGAGTTTCGCTAATTCATCAAGTTTCTTTCTGTTTTTCTTCAGCAATGTTTCGGCTCTCACCAAAGCTGTATTCACTAATTTTTTAATTTCTTCATCTACCTTTCCCTGCATTTCATCGGAAATTTTTGCCGGCTCCATCCAGGCTTTACCAAAATCCTCAATGTCAACTTGTGGCCCCCAATGTATTGGTCCCAATTCCGTCATTCCCCATTCAATTACCATGTTTCTGGCAATGTTAGTTATATGACTAATATCACTGCTGGCTCCGGTAGTAATATCGTCAAAAACCAACGCCTCAGCCGCTCTCCCTCCCATCGCCATCGCCATTTGTTTAATCAGTCTTGATTTCGTTTCGTGAACTCTATCCATCTTTGGTGGAATAAGGGTAAAACCCAATGCCATTCCCCGTGAAACAATCGAAATCCGATGAACCGGGTCCAGGTCCTCCGCAAAATTTACGATTGCGTGTCCCGCCTCGTGGTAAGCCGTCATCAATTTATCTTCATCCGTTTGGTCTCGGCGTTTTTCCGACCCCAATTTAACCTTAAGTGCCGCTTCTTCAATATCAACCATCTCCACTGCTGTTTTATTCTCTCTGGCCGCTTTTATTGCCGCTTCATTTAACATGTTTTCTAAATCAGCTCCAGAAAATCCAACTGTTCTTCGGGCTACTGTTGTCCAATTAACATCTTTCACAAAAGGTTTTCCTTTAGCATGAATCTTAATTATTTCCTCTCTGTCCTTAAGATCAGGCATTTCCAATATCACCCTTCTGTCAAAACGTCCCGGTCTCAATAGTGCTGGGTCAAGTAAGTCGCCCCTATTCGTGGCCGCCAATACTACCACTGCTGTATTTGTTTCAAAACCATCCATTTCTACTAATATTTGATTCAAGGTTTGTTCTCTTTCGCCGTGACCCCCATCCATCCCCCCTCTCATTCGACCAATTGCATCAATTTCATCAATAAAAATAATTGCTTTCCCTGCTTTTTTCGCTGTACCAAATAGGTCTCGTACCCTACTTGCTCCGACCCCGACGAGCATTTCCATAAATTCAGATCCGGCCATACTATAAAAAGGCACATTGGCCTCTCCTGCCACTGCTTTTGCCAATAGTGTTTTTCCTACTCCGGCTGGTCCCACCAGCAACACTCCTCTTGGAGCCCTCGCCCCCATCTTTCGGTATTTTTCCGGATGTTTCAAAAAATCTACCACTTCCTCCAGATCTTTTTTGGCCTCTTCTACTCCCGCCACATCTTTAAAAGACAAGTTTTGCTTCCCTTTTATAAACAGTTTTGCCGTTGATTTTCCAAATCCAAACATTCCCCCTCCGGCACCCCCACCGCTCTGTCTTCCAAAAAACCATAATATAAAAATAATTGGCAACCCTACTGACAACAATAAGGTTACAATATCTCCAAAAGCCTTCCATCCGCTTCTGTTTTGAACTGTAAACTTCACTGTACTGATATCAATTCCTTCTTTTTGTAGTATGTCAGACATCGACACATTACTTTCTTTTGAAGCCGTTAAAATTTTAGAATTATCTTTTAATTTGGCGATCACCTCATTGTCCATTACCGTCACCTCTTCTACTTCATTTTTCTTAATAGAATCCAATACTTCCGACAAAGACACTTTTGCCAAATTCTCCCCCACCAAAAAACTCAACAAAGTCGAAGCAAATTCTTTCCCACATGTCTTTCAATTATATCATCGTATCTACCTCTAATATCTATCTTTCCGATCTCCGCACTTTCACCGTTTTTTTACCGCAGCTTTCCGATTAGCTCTGTTAATACTCTTAGCCACCGCACTTAAGTGTTTCATCGCCATCTCACTTACCAAATCATTTCCCAGGTTATAGCCCATCGCTTCTTCTGACAATTTTTTATACTGGTCAACCTTTGAGACCCTTTTTTTACCCACCTCTCCTGGACTTAATCCTCTACTTGTTTCTCCCATAAATTATTCTATCAATTTATTGATTATTATTTTACAGCAACCTAAATTTCTCCCGTCTCTTTCTTTTTTTGCTGTCTTTTATAAGCCGGCTCACTAATGTCACCATTTTCTTTTTCCCATTCTGTAATAGCTTTTTCTCCGGTAATTCCGGGTTTTATCGGAAATTCCACTCCCGTTGCCGGGTCTCTAACCTTTTCCACAATTTCTGCTGTTGGAATTACTGGTACAGCTTGACCGCCATTATCGGGTTTTGGGTGTTTCGCTTTCATAAGCTCACCATAATCCATAAATTATTTTACCATCAACTCCATTAATAGAGTTCTATCGTCATCTTCTCCTTCCCTTACCCAAAATTCATGTCTACATTTACCACACCTGTAATGTATCTTATATCTGCCTGAAACACTCGCTGGCTCTATCCCCCGGAATTTCCTCATCCACATGTTTTCCCCACAAACACTTTGGACAATGGTCTGTGTATCCGTCTCCACTCACTTCAAATCCACAATTTTCACATTTAAAATTTTCTTTCTTTTTAATAAAATTCCTCATCTCGATATCTCCACCCCCATCTTTATGTCTTTATCCAATTTTTGATTAAACAGTAGCTTGCCTCCAACCACGCTCGCCGCCGGCTCCACCGCATTTATTCTCCAGTTTTCCGGTATAGAAATCAAAGTTACTATTCCCGTATCTCCAAAACCACTCTGTCTTTGAATATAATTCAAATAAGAAAAGCTTTGCAAAGTCGTCAAATTTATATTTTCCACATATTTTACTTCTACACCAATTTTCTTTCCCACCGGCACTATCACCAAAAACCCAATTTCTTCCTTGTTCCCCACCCGGCTAAGCTTCAGTTCCTCGCCGCTTATCACTTTTCTTTCTCCGCCTCCATTCTCACTCCAGTTAACCTCCTGAACCCCGGTTCCGACTGGGACATAAATTCTTATATAGTTCTTATAATCCCCTCCCGGCCAGGCACTACTTTTTGCTGTGTTCTCATAAGTAATCCTCAAAGTATTTTTTACTATTTTTTCTCCAATTTCTATCTCTCTTTCAATATTTCGATACAAAAAATAATTTGCCTTATTTACCCCCAGATTAGATTCCACTATATATAAATAATCCGCCACGCATTTTTCCCCATTACACTTCCCTTCATAAATTGCCCCGTCCCAACCTGCCTCTGCCAACACCTCTGAAGCCATTTTTTCATTCAAAACTACTTGTACTTCATTCCTGTCCATCAAATCCATAACCGCTGTCAACAATTTTTGTCCCTCAGCTCCTTTTGCCAGTTTTATTTCCTCCATTAATTGCTTACTTACCCCTCCCAAAAAACTCGCCTTTTGTACCGACCCGGCAAAAAACTTTGTTTCCGAGTAATATTCAGCTTGTTCGTATAAATTATTTTCATTTACCTTCTCCTTAAAATCAGTTACATATATTTCTCCTGTTACTCCCAAAATTGCCTTAACTGATGCCAAATTCAAGCCAATCACCCCGTCAACCTTTCGTCCGGTTTCTTTTTCCAAAAACCACTGAATGTCTCTTGCCGCTGAAGGAAAGCTGGCTTGCCAGTTTGCATCTCTCATAAACCAGCCAGCTTCTCCCAGATATTTTTTAATTTCAGACGGCGGTTCCACATGCCCCTTGAGTTGCCCATCGGCCTCATAGACGTCTTTGACTTCAAATCCCAGCCATCGCCCACCTTCAAAACTTAATATGGCATAAGAACCAATAAAACCTCCGGAGGCTCTAATTTCATTTTCATTCTGGAGCAACACCATATATTCCCTCCTTTTACCGTCAAGACCTAGAATTTCAGGTAATATTGGTAATATTTTTCGTATTCTTTCAACATTTTCTCTCTCTTTTGTCAGCTTGTCTTTTAATTTATTTAAATCTTCTCTATATCTCCCTGGCAACCATTGCCATTGTCCTGATAGTCTCCCTTGTAATATTCCCATTTTCGAAACCATCTCATCTAAGCTCTTCTCCACTTTTTGTAATTCACCCCTCATCTCAATTTCCTTTTCCCCAAACATACTGCTACTTATCTTTTCTCCGCTTTGAGCCAGCTCTACACTCAACCCCAACAAACTTACCACTTCTCCTTCCGCCCTCAACAATGTTCCCACTTTCCCCCCACCAAAAATTTCCAACAATTTCTGATTATTTTTCGACAGAAGCTCTATTTCTTTTTTTGCTTCTTCATATTTTCCCTTTTCAATCAGGCTTTCTGTTCCCATGATCTTTTTGGGAATAGTTACTATTTTTATAAAATTCACCAAAAATAAAACCAAAAATATCCACCCCACCCCAAACAACCCCCATTTCCAGAAACTGCCTTTATTTTTTACAATTTTTTTACTCTCTTCCTTTTTTAATAAAGAGGCTGGGGGTGGAATTAACTTCTCCTCAACGGAGCTTTCACCCAAATCAGGTTCAATTTCAACCTCTTTCTCTTCCACCACCCGTTCTGGTAATGGACTTTTTTTCAGGCTTTCCAACTTAAACTCCTCTCGACTTTCTTCTTCCCCTGTTTCTTCTTCTAAAATCTCGGTTCTGGGATCTAAAATCTCTTCTTCATCCTCCACCTCATGGTGGCTTTCCTCACCAGCAAACTTCCTTTCTAAGGTCTCATCACCAATTTCCTCTTCTTCTACTTCCACTGCATATCTTTTTTCCACCATCTCCCTGGTGATTTGTGGCCCAATTTTTGAATTTTTTATTGTTGGTTTTTTTCTATTCTCTTGGTCGACTTTTGCTACAAAATATTGGATTACCGCCTTCGCTCCCTCAGTAAAAGTAATTTCCGGCCCCCATCTTAACAACTCTTGGCTCTTTATTATTTTTTTTTCTAATTCCTCTTGGCTTGCCCGCCACAACGTATCAGCCCTGGGAGGGTCTTGAATCACCTGAGTTTTCGTCATTTTTGCTTCTTCCACCAGTACTTCTGCTACTATTTTTGAGTTAATTTCTCCCCCGCCGACAAACAAAGTCTTACCGGAAGTTCCCGAGAAAAAACATGACCTTAATATTGCCTCAACCATGTCGTCAACCGCCAAGACTCTATATATTTGATCAAGACCTGGTAAAACTAAATTTTTATTTTTAGCTGCTTGTAAAAAAGCTCTGCCCAAAAAACCCTCCTCACTCATCCCCTCACCATAAACGTTTACTCCCGCCACAATTCTCCAGTTCAAATTCCTCGAATTTAGCTTTTTTTCCCACTCCTCAATTTTTTCAAAACTATCAACCTCAACCAACACCAATCTTTGGTTGTTGTTCAGTCTTTCCCAAACCTCTTCTCTTCCTTCAAAATCAAAAAAATATGCCACATTTTCAGGAATATTTTCATAATCACCCCTAACCACCTTTATTCCTCTTTCTTTGAGTTGCTCTTCCAGTTTGTCAGCCACAAAAGATCCCCCTCCAAAAACTACTGCGGTTGTCGACACTCCTTCCATGTCTCCATTTTAAAGCAAAGAAATCCATTGCGGTAATGTTTCGGTTAATTTGCGGTTATTTTCCTGTTAAAACTGTCACAACTTGTCAAACCGTCTCTATGGAACGTGAAAAATCGTCATAACTAGTTTGGTGTTTTTTAAATAATTTTCTGTTCAAAAAATTTTTTTATCGCAAGATTATTGTGTGGTTTAGCTTTAGTCGGGGATAGACCGAAAAGAGCAAGTGCCAAAAAAATGTATTTTCGATCAAAGAAAATGTCATAATTGTGTTTTTTATCAAGTTAAAATCCGTCAGTATTTCAGATAGGGGAATAGTACAAAACTACCTTCTAATTACGCTTTCTCAGCCGGCTACTCATCAACATCAAAGATAATACTTCTGTCAACACCGTTACTCCCGCCGCTCCCATAATCCCAAAACGGGGGATTGCCACCATATTACCCACAAAATTAAACACCAAGATTATCACTCCCATTCCCAACATTTCCTTTTGCCCTTCTCTGGAAATCAGAGTAAATCCCACTAAATGGCCTAAATATGAAAATACCAAAGCCAACATTAAAATTCTTAATACCCCCACCGAAGCTTCAAACTGGCTTCCGGCCAACGCGTGAACCATAATTGGTGCAAACATCCAAACTCCCAACATCAAGGTTATTCCTGAGACCAACAATATCGCCGCCGAAGCCCAAAATATGATATTTGTATTTTTTTGCCGACCTTCAGCAGGAAAAGGCGAGCTAGGTTTTAGGTTTCTTGACAAAATTGGAAATATCCCACTTACTAAAAAATACGCCGGCTGAATCAAGACTCCATAAATTTTATATGCCAATCCGTACCAGGCCACCTCTCCGGCTCCCAAAAATCTTCTGATCATCATTGCGTCGATTGCCCGATCATATGCTGAAAATATCAACAAATATACCCCCATTGGCCAACTCATTACCAATAGTTTTTTCACCATCTTTGTGTCAAGCAATTTGAAATTTATTGTTCCTCTGCCAATCCACCAACCCCAGGCCAAAGTAATTATCCTGGCAATTAAATAAGTCCCAAAAACCCAAACTAAGTTAATCTCACCGGAAAACCACCATAAACAAAGCAAAAATATGGTCGGAAACATTACCTCTACCAACACCTTTGCCTCCATCCTAATTCTCGTCTGCCACACTACTCCCAAAGACCCGGCCAAAGAAGTAAAGACCAACATTACCCAGGCCAAAACCGCCTCCATTCGGACTTCCCTTAAATCAGGCCAGGAAAAGATCAACCCCAATCCCAAAACCAAACTAAACACCGCCAACACTAATCTTAAAATGGCTACATTAGACCATATTTTTACCCTCTCGCCCTCGCTCTCAACTTTTGAAGCCTCTCTGACACCAATAATCGAAGTTCCAAAATCAGCCAAAGCATCAAAAAATATTGACATGGACACGATCAGGATATATTGCCCGTAAACCGCAACCCCCAATTTTCTCGTCAAAATTCCTGTGGTTATCAGTGACACTATTACCGACAACACCTTTCCCAATATCTGTACTCCGGTATTCACTGCCAGTCTTTTTAACATTATTTGATTTTACTCTATATCAACCCCAATATTATCGCCAACAGCCAATTATTCTGAGGCAGGGTCAGCCAATAATGGTCAAACATCCCCGTTATTCCCACAATCAACAAAAACCACACCTGTTTTTTCCACTTAAAACCAATTAACTTATTTATCCCCAAAGCTAAAAACATAATTATGCCCAAAGCCCCAATCTCACACCACATTAACAAAAAAATATTATGTACCGGTTGCATCCAATAAAAGTTTCCCGTCTGGAATTTTGGCAACCTAACCACAAAATTACCTGCCCCAACTCCAAAAAGAGGGGATTTCCCAATCATTTTTATCGCCGCCAAGCCCAGCATTTCCCTTTTATTCCAACTATCCACGTCCCAACCTCCCACAAAATCACTCACCCGATAATTAATACTTACCACCCCCAACGTTAAACATATTATTCCCAGAATCAATAAGCCCTTGCCCAACATTTCCCTAAAATATTTTTTCTTATTCTCCCCACCAAAAGGGGGTAGGTTGGGTATTAGTTTTCTTATTTGCTCAACTATCAACAACCCCAAAGTCAGTCCCCATACAATTCGGCTTCCTGTCAAAATTATTCCCAATATTGCACTCCAATTTACCACCCAATAAAAAACCTTATTTATGTTTAGTCTTTGTTTTCTCCACCACCACCAACTCAACAACAAAAATCCTGCCAAAGAATTAGGGTGCGAAAAAGTCCCATAAGCCCTAATCCAACCTTCATCAAAAAACCTCATTTGAGCAATTCCAATCCCCCCAAAAGTAAACCTTCTTTCCCCAAGCCACCACCAAATTCCGTTTAAGCTTCCTCCCTTCAATACTTGAGCCAAACCTAAAAACGACTCCACTATTATCCACGCCGGTACAATTTTCTTTAATAAACTTAAAATCCTTATCTTGTTCTCTTTTACTAATTGCCAAGTCAACCACCATTGTCCAATTCGCAACCACTTATAAACCGCTACCAACCTGGCCGGAGCAAAAATTATGTTTGCCACCGCCAATAAAAGTAAAATGAAACTAAAAAAATCAGGTTTCAACTTAATCTTTTTTCTCTGAGTCCAGACCCAGAGAAGCCATACCAAATCAGTTAAATACAAAATAATTGATAAATAATCTACCCTCGCCCCCATTACACTACTTTCTTTCAACCAAAAATGTCTGCCCAACTGTGTCGGAATTAGTAACAACCAAAAAACGGTGACAAATCTCTCCACGCCCTATCCTAACACAAAACAAAACCCCTTTCTTCAAAAGGAGGTCTCCGTACAACGAAGAATTTAAAGTTTCGGTCTAATTACAATATGTCTGTTTTCACCCTCACCCTCAGAGTCACTGGTAATTCCCTCAATCTCCGTCAACACCATGTGGCAAATCCTTCTTTCATATGAACTCATATTAGCCATTTCCACTTCCTTGCCGGTTTCAATTGCTTTTTGAGCCAAATCTTTAGCCATGCCCTCCAGTCTTTCCTTTTGTTCTCCACGATAGTTGTTAATGTCCAAAATTACTCTGACCCATTCACCTAATTGTTTTTTAACCATCAACGACAATAGTAATTGTAAAGCCGCCATATTTCGGCCCCTAAAACCAATCAATCCGCCTGGTTTTCCCACGGTTACACTAACTAAAACTTGCCCCTCTTCTCCTTCAACGTCTTCCACATACGCATTATCAATTTCATAATTAATGTTTTGCAACATTTCACAGGCCAAATTTAAAACTAATTCGTTTCTTTTTTTATTATCCATAGTGGCCATTTTATCACACCCCTTATTCTTTTTTTCTGTCAATTTGGGCCATTAATAACTGTTGGCCTGCCATTACAGCACTGTTTACAAACCAATAAATTAAAATCCCCACTGAAAAACTAAAACCAATAAATATTGTCATTAGTGGCATCATGTAAATTGACTGGGTTCTCATCATCGCCATCATGTCGTCTTCTTTACCCGGAGTTTGCTTTGTATAGGCCGTATCATTAACCGCGGGAGAAAGCTTTGCCATGCCAGAATTCTTTGCAGAAGCAGGCATCATTTTTTTTGCGCTCCAGAATTGTAAGTATCCCGATCCTAGTAATAAGAACAAGGGTAAAACCAAACTCAAACTCAATCCGTCCTTGAACACTTTTCCTGGTGTCGCCGACAAGCTAACCCCCATAAACTGGTCACTAAACTTAAAATCATTATTGATTTGAAAAGTCTTTATAAGTTGTTGATTAATCGTTTCCGTCGTCACTTTTCCCTCGGAAAACCCAGACACCATATTAAAGGCGGAAAAGAAAATCATCAATACTGCAATCTGTAAAATGTTTGGCAGACAACCCGACAGGGGATTAACTCCCTCCTCTTTATACATTTCCATCTGTGCTTTGGCCAAACCCTGTTTATCCTTTCCAAATTTTTCCTGCAATTTCTTCAGTTTTGGTTGTAAGGCCTGCATTTTTATCGAAGACCTTAGACTTGGCCAAACTAAGGGCATCAACACCAATCGAATAATTATTGTCACCGCCACAATTGACCATCCCAAATTTCCCAACAAATAATAAAACCCAAACAGAGCGTTAACAAAAGGGGCAATAAACAAGTTCATTTTATTTTTCTAATTTCTAAATTCTAAATTAACCTCTTATTCTATCAAATCTACGCCACCACCACCCCAAGGGTGACACTTGCTTACCCTTTTTACCCCCATCCAAAGACCTTTAATTACCCCAATTTTTTCTACCGCCTGGTAAGTATATTCACTACAAGAGGGGATAAATCGGCAATCATAACCCCTCGATATATATTTTTTATAAAAAATTAAAACCTTTAAAACAATTTTTTTAAGCATTCTTCAACCTCCGTTTCACTTTTCTTCAAAATATTTTTCTTTACCAAAAATATTCCCCTAAATCCTTGAGGAAATATATCCATATTCAACCTCACTGCTTCCATTAATCTTCTTCTAATTTGGTTTCTGTCCACCGCTTTCTTCGAAATTTTCTTAGAAATTATCGCCCCAAAAGCTTTTTCTCCGCTCTTTTTTAACCAAACTATCGAAAACAACTCCGTCGCCTTCATTTCTCCCTTGGACTTTACTTCCTCAAATTCGTTTTTTTTACAAATTCTGTTTATTTTCTTCAGCACCACCTATTATCCCACATATTAAAAGCCCTCCCAGTTACAGGAGGGCTTAATCATAAAACAAAATTTATTACTTTTGAGAAGAAATTGTCAGGTGTTTTCTGCCTTTAGCTCTTCTTCTTTTAATAATCTTTCGACCAAGAGCAGTCGCCATTCTTGCTAAAAACCCGTGAACACGGACTCTTTTTTTCTTTTTTGGTTGATATGTACCCTTTTGTTTCATGTGGCAATTTTACCACAAACAGCAAAATATTTTGTTGTTTTCTAGTTTCTATTTGACCCATTCCAAAATGTGGAAAACTAATTTATGATGATGTGGATAACCCAAAAGGATCTCTTGTCTCGAGACCTAATTCCTGCCTGTTTTTTAGTTATTTTTTATTAAATATCTATTTTTCTAGTTTCTAGAATCTAGACCCTCATTTCTAATATGGACATTGAACAACTTTGGAAAAACACCCAGGAAGAACTCCGGGTTGTTCTGGCTCCAGCTGTTTACCAAACCTTTGTTGTCAAAACCCAACTGGTTTCTCTTGTTAATCTCGACGCCACCATTGCCTGTTCCAATGCCTATCTTTGTGATCTAAACCAAAAACGTTACTACCAACTCTTTAAAAGCGCCCTCGACAACCAAACCAAAAACAACAATACCCTTCATTTTGTGGTTCAGGAAATAATAAAAAATGATGATTCCCAAAACCCTTCACTAACCCCTTTGTTTTCTTACCAACCCAAAACCTCCTCCCTTAACCACTCTCAAGCTGGCCTCCATCCTAAATACACTCTCGACAACCTAATTGTTGGTAACAGTAACAATTTCGCCTATGCCGCCGCCCAAGGAGTTGTAAAAAACCCCGGACTTTCCTACAACCCCTTTTTCCTTTGGGGTGGGGTAGGGGTTGGCAAAACTCATTTAATGCAGGCCATTGGCCACGAATTATTAAAAAATAACCCCGACTTAAAAATAAAATATTTTCCTGCCGAAACTTTTGGAAACGAACTAATCAACTCCCTCAAAACCAAATCTATTAACCAGTTTAAAAACAAATACCGCCAGTTAGATTGCATTTTAGTTGATGATGTTCAGTTTCTTGCCGGCAAAGAATATATCCAGGAAGAGTTTTTTCACACCTTCAACGCCCTCCATCTCGCCGGTAAACAAATCATCTTAACCTCAGACCGTAAGCCGGGAGACATTAAAGACCTGGAAGACCGCCTTGTTTCCCGTTTCATGGGCGGCTTGACTGTCGACATTCAACCCCCGGACTTAGAAATGCGCTCTGCTATTATTCAACAAAAGGCTCAGGAAAAGGGAGTAGACCTCACTTTCGAAGCCGTTCAATTCCTGGCCGACAACATTCAATCCAACACCCGTGATATTGAAGGCAAGGTTCAGGAAATTGCTGTTATGTCTCTTGCTCAGGGCCATAAATTAGTTGACATCGATTTTGTTTCCGCCTACTTTAGTTCTCAAAACGGCTCATTTTCTCCCTCCTTTGCTTCCACCTCCCCCAAACTCAACTCCCGTCACCTTCTGTCAGTCTGTGCTAAATATTTCAACGTAAAAACAGGGGACTTGTGTGGCTCTTCACGAAAAAAAGATCTCGTTACCGCCCGACACATCACCGCCTATCTTCTTCTTAATGAAATTAAAATCCCTTTAAAAGAGGTTGGTGATCTTTTGGGTGGTCGCGACCACACCAGCATTATGCACGCCCGAGACAAGGTGGCCTCTGAGTTAGCCACTTCTCCACAATTAAAAGAACTTATCAACCGAATAAAAAATTCACTCTAAACTTATCCACCTTTTTCCTTTACTTATCCACCGACTTATCCACTTTTTTCCCTCTCCTTTTCCCCCGAAACTTTCCCAAAGTCCAGCTACACACTATAAGTTAAATCTCTGCCACAAACCATATATTTCCGCTATTTCTAACATATTCACCCTCCTCTTTCTCATTTCTAGTCTCTACTTTCACCATATTTTAATCTTACCCACTTTCCCCCCGACCCTATTAACAATACTACTGTTCTCTAAAGCTCCAATCTGTTAATATATAGGTCAATGAAGCTCTCACTTTTAGAGGAAAATCTTTCTCAAGCCTTAAGTCACACCTCTCGCTTTGTTGCTTCTAAAATCCAGCTTCCCATTTTAAACCACATTCTTTTCTCTACCGACAACGGTCGTCTCAAACTATCGGCCACCAATCTTGAATTAGCTATTAATTATTGGTTAGGCGCCAAAATTGAAACCGAAGGTTCTTTTTGTCTCCCGGCCAAAGAAATCACCGAATTTGTTTCCTATCTGCCAGCTGGCCGAATCGATCTTTCTCTGAAAGACACCAACATCCTTACTCTGACTTCAACCAAAACCGAATCCAATTTCGCGTGTCTTCCTCCGGCTGATTTTCCTGAAATTCCTTCTTTAGATCCAAAGACTGCATTTGAAATAGATCTTCCTGTTTTAACTCAGGCTATTAATCAAATTGCCTTTGCCGCCGCCACCGACGATTCTCGTCCTGTTCTCACCGCTATTTTATGTACCTTTAGTAACGAAGAACTAACACTGGTGGCCACTGACGGTTTCCGTCTCTCGTTAAAAAGCATTAAGCTGGTTAATCCTCTTAGTCTATCTGAAGAAAAAGAAACCCTATTAATTCCCGCCAAATCCTTACTGGAGATTGTCAAGCTTGCTCGAAATGCTAAAAAGGTAAAAATTGGTTTAACCAAAGACGCCCATCAGGTTGTTTTTGTTTTAGAGGACTTAGAGTTAGTTTCCCGTCTTATTGATGGTGAATATCCTGACTACAATCGAATTATTCCCAAAGAATCCGGAACCAAAATCTATTTAAATCGTGACGAATTCGCCCAGGCCATCAAACAAAGCTCTGTTTTTGCTCGCGAATCTGCTAATGTAGTAAAAATTAGTCTTAAGGCTAGTTCAATTGAACTTTCCGCCAATGCCCCCCAGATTGGTCAAAATAAAGTAAATGTTGACGCTCGCATTGAGGGTGAAGCTCTCGACATTGCCTTTAACTACAAATTTATTTCTGATTTCTTGTCAATTTGTACCGGCGATGAAATTGTTTTAGAGCTAAGCGAACCTCTTTCTCCCGGCCTTTTCCGAGATCAATCTGACCCTGCTCTTACCCACATCATTATGCCGGTCCGTATCCAGGATTAAATTATTTCACCTCATCGACATACAAGGTGTCGCCCGAAAACATCCCCGTCACTTTAATCCTCTTTTTTAAATAATCATCTAAATCAACCTTCTTGCTGGTTATATTTACAATTCCTTCCGTAGTCGACAATAAATAGACTTCACCGCTCTTTATTGTTAGTGTTCCTTCACGACTTACGACGGAGTTTAATATTGTTGTCTCTGTTTTTTGGGTTCCGCAACCACCCAATCCAAAGGCAGACACCACTAAAGCAGCAATTATTAGATATTTTTTCATTATTCTTTTTCTTCAAAAACTAATTTATGGCTTTCTGTTGCTACGTTATTTTCTAGCAACCACTTATAAACCTCTTGGGTCACTGTGTTTTTGTTAATATTTGTTTTTATTGCCAACACTAAAGGTTCTGTATAGCGGTCAACCACGAAGTCTTTTCCGGTGTAGGGGAGTAATTCCCACAAAGGATAGTCGGCGTTTATTTGCGGGGCTCTCGTTGGCATTACCGTCGGTGTTATTAACCCGCTGACAAAGTCCCAATCGACATTTCGATATCTGATTTTTGTAATCCCCATCCATGCCGCAATTATCACCAAGAGTCCTACTAACCAATATTGTTTTATGTTTTTTATCATTTTATTTGAAAATATTCTTTAGAAATTACATTATATCCGGTGTCCACCAACCATTTTTCAAACTCAGCCACCCCTTTGTTGGTGTCTTTATATTTCACTATAAATTTATTTACTCCGTAGTCAAAATCAATTAAAAAATAGGTTCTGTTTATCGGCACCTTATCTCTCAGGTCTTTAATTAAATATACTTCACTATATTGTTCTTCACTCAGACTAATCTCTTTGGCTCCGGTATCACTCCCATAATCAGTAATTATTCTGTCCGGAACAACCACCGGGCTATCAACAATCTTGTTTATTTCTTCCTCTTTTGGCCAAAACGCCACCACTCCCACTATCACTACTAAAATTGTCAGTCCTAAAATTATTTTATTTTTCTTTGTCATTTTACTGCCGTCTTATCAACTAATAAGCATCCTCTGATATCGTGAGCATAGCCGTATGCCTTGGTCCCGTCAAACGGGGTGTCCGTCGCATCATAATAAGGGTCTTGGACTACAATTTTTCCATCTCTAACTCCCACTGCCATTACAAAGTGCCCTCCCAGTTCCAAGCTTGTGTTTCGGTAAAAATTTGCCAATACCATCACCACTTTTCCGCTACAAATCCAATTGGCAATCGCTTTTTCATCACAGCCCTGAGTAACAGAATCAAGGCTTACTGCTTCGCTGCCAAATTGTTTAACCAATTCTGTTTGTGCCTGACTAAGACTTGAACCTTCACATCCCATGTTGTAATAAGCTGACCCTCGACTGAAAATAACATTATTTGGCGTTAAAGATCCGTTTACATGTCTGGTCAACATTGACACGCTGGTTGGGCCACATCCCGCCGAACATATTGTTCCCGGTTTTCCATTAGCACAACTCCCGCCGTTAAGCGGTATTTGTCCCCATTGAGAATCACATTGTCTTGTTGGCACTACTACTTCTCCCACGCTACATTCCCCATCAACAACTACTCCACCCAACCCTGGAGAATTAGGGTCAAAATCACCTATTGGCGATTGTGTATTTTCCGTACACACCCATACATTTCCATCCTTATCAGTTACTTCATGGGCATTTCCGGCATATTCTGTCGATCCTATCCCGATCTGGCCGCAGTTTTTTCCTCCCTTGGCTACCAAAATTCCATTAGGTATTGGCGAACTACTAATCCAGGTCCATTGGTCTCTAAGCCCCGCCGCATATTTTCTTGGAGTCATGTCGGGAAATATTGAGTTCGGTTTGTCCGGATCACAATCATATCCGTTCAAATAACTTGTTGCCCAGGACAACCAAAAATCTCCATTGATTCTTGGGTCAGACAAACACCTACTTCCTACCCCGGTTAATGTTAAAAACTTCGTAATTTGTGCGTCAAAATTTCTATTTGGGGTTGTACTGTCGTGAATTCCAAAATCTTCGATATCGTCACGTGAGTAGTTGCTAGCTCCGGATTCGTGTAACCACACCCATAAAGCATAGGTAGGATTAATTCCGGCACACAACGCTCTGTTTACCGTGTCGTTATAACAAACGCTGGCAAAATTTGATCCGCTCTGCCACCTATTTGCTATGTCTATAAAATTAGCCTTATCTACACCGGTTATTGAATTTTCCGGCGCGTTTTGGTCACAGTTTATTGCTCCGCCGTATTCACTTTTCAGTACACAATTACTCATGTCTGCCGGCGGCACTAGAGATGACACCAGGTTTTGTTGAAACATGGAGTAAGCCATTGTTCCCAAAAAGAAAAATATTACAACCGGAGTTACAATCGCCCCCATGGCCAACATCCCAATAAAAGTCGGAATTCCAACCAATAAAGTACCCACATCAGCCGCAAATTGTACCGTTCCTCCAACAAACTTTCCCAGTCCCAAAGTGTCTGAAACAAAGTTTTTTACTCCGTTCATGTCTAGGCCGGTTATCTTGCTCAAAACCCCCTTCACCCCATCAATTACTCCCTTAAGAAGTACTACCGCCGCTACCACCACCGCCACCACTTGTCCCACCACGGGTAGAGCCTGAAAAGCCGCCACTACTCCTGCCAAGGCTCCGCCGGTAGCCGCTCCACTGCCCGCTACCACCGCCCCCTTACCCATCAAACTTAAGGCTATTGTTTTAACACCTTGCAATGTACCTTCTTTTGCAATTACTGCCGCTGCATTTTTTACAAACTCAACCGCCGCCTGTCCTCCAATTTTACCCAAGATTTTATAACCCGCTTTTTGCATTCCAGTTCTTGCCAGTAAACTTCCCGGAAAAGCATTTATTCTTTGAAAGATGCCCGTCATTCTTTGGGCTCCGTTCATCAGTCTCAACATTCCCGGACTGTTCTTGAAAAGAGAGGTCATTTTTTCCACCACCCTAATTTCTTTTAGTTTTGGTAGTTTTTCTGCTCCAATTAAATCTCTTGCTTCGTTGTAATCTTTTATGGCTTTGTTAAATTTCTTTGGCGCCATTACTACGCTCTTTGCCATAAATCTCGCCTCATCTATCGATCTTTCCACTTCTCCTGCACCAACATTTTTATTGTTAGCTTCAACAAAATTGGCAATTTCACCCCTCTTCGCTTCAACCCTTATTGTTTCTGGATTATTGGTCAACCTATTGCTCACCTCAACATATCTTTCAATCAATTTTTCATCACTTACTCCGCTTCTTCTTAATTCCGTCCCGATTTCTTTTCCTAACTCTCCCGCGCGATAATTAACCACTACTTCCAAGTTATTTTCCTTGAAAATATCTGCCGCTTTTGCCGCTTCTCTGACAACAATTTCCCCGCCCTTGCCCTGTAACTGGTCGGGAATCTTTATCTCGTCGCCCTCTTTCCATGAACTTAAAATTTCCTCTTTTAATTCAACCTTAATCCTTTCTGATACCGGAATATTCTCTGTTTTTAATTTCTCATAAGTTATTTGAGCAATCTCTTCTGCTTTGCCTTCGACTTTAATTTCTGCTCTTATTTCTTCAATTTTTTGAACAATTCTTTCTGCTTCCTCGGAGCCCTTAACATTTTTTTTAATTTCCCTCTCCGTTCTTTTTTTATCAAATTCTTCTTTCAAACTTGCCTCTTCGACAATTTTAACCACCTTTTCGGGTTGGTTTTCACTGATTTTAATTAAATCTTGGGACACTTTTTCTCTCAAGTCTACGTTTATTTTTTCCAAACCTTTGGTGTTTCTGTTTACCACTGCCTCACTTTTTTGGATATACTTTTGCGCATCTTTTTCCCCGGTTATAAGGTATATTTCTTTTTCGATTTCTCTTTTCTTATCATTTCCTGCTTTCTTAAATTCGTCGACCAGCTCCATTATTGTTTTTTTTGCCCGAGTCTTACTTGCCGATTCGAAAGCCGCTTCCTCCTTAAATTTTTTAGCAATTTCTTTCTGAGTGTCAATAAAGCGGTCAACATTTTCCTTGTTTCCCGATTTTTTAATTTTTTCTTCTATTTTTCCTTTTTCATTCTCGCTTTCAGACTTTTTGTAATCATCCAGGAGTTGGTCTAGTTCTTTTTCGTTCAACGCCTTCGATTCGGGCTCCTTGGATTCTTTGCCTAATTCTTCAATATCAAGCTCGGTAATCTCCTTTGGCAACGCCTCCAAAACCTTAATTGTTTTATCAATATGGTTTACGTCAAGGTCGCTTGTTTTTGCTAGTTTCAGACCCTGTAATTTTTCAAATACTTGGCGACTTTCGATATAAAGTCTTTCGTTGCTAAGCAATACCCGACCTTGCAGATCTCTAAGAGCCCCAACTAATACTTTTATGTTTTTTGGAGACTCACTCATGACTTAAATTATATCCTATGTTTTGTCGTTTCCGAATAATTCTTCGTAAGTCATCTTCGCCTCACCGGCACCATCAGTGGAAGCAGGTTTTGCTTCGTCTATTTTCTTTTCTTGGTCTCCCTTACTCTGCATCTCCGAAGCTTTTTGTGAAGGAGTGTCAGGGAGAACTTCCGTCTTTACATCAGGGGAGGGACTTTGTTTTGTCTCACCAACTTCTTTAATCTCAGTTGCTTTTATTTCCTCCCCCTTCTTTTCCCTGATTTTTTCTTCATTAAGAGGGGTGTCCGTTTTGATCGGTGGCGGAGCCGGAACAAATTCCACTTTTGCCTTTTTGGCTAATTGTGGTGGTTGGGGAATTACTTTTTCCTCGGTTTGAGTTAAAAAGCTGGGTTTTTGAGCTTCAAATTTTGGTAAATTACCACTTTGTTTTGGTGCTTCAAATTTTGGCAAAGGTGGCAAAGGTGGTAATTTTGATGTTGGCGACTTAAATAATTCCTGATATTTCGGTAGGGCCCCGACACTTCCGTCAAATTTACCCATCCCGCCTTGAGTGTTTTTAGCCTCTTCAGCCTCTTTGATTTTATGTTCCTCTATTTCCTTTTTCTCTTGTACTTCCATTTGAGCAATTCTTTTCTTTAAGATTTCCTCCGGTGATTCTTCTACCTCAGATTTAAACAATATTTGTGGTTTTTCTTCGGCGCTTTCTGAATCTTCTTTGTTCTGTAGGTCTGAAGTCGCGGGCAAAGGAGGATTGAGGGGGGGCGTTTCGGCATCTGTCGGGGTTGGGGGCTTAAGATTTTCTTCCGCTTTAATCTCAGTCTTTGTTTCCGTTACTGGCACAGAAACCATCGGTTCCTTCGCCATTTCCGGAGTCGGAACTGGTTTTAATTCTTCTTTTACCTGGCTAATTCCAGCTTCAGTTGGCACAATAGCCGGGTCTACTTTTTTCCCTATTTTTGTCTCTGGACTCTCGTCTTTGTTTTCCGTCTCTTCCTCAATTATCGTCAGAGGCGATTACTTGAATTGCTACATGATTTTGTCCGGCAAAAAATATTCCTTCACCCTTATCTGCCGACAACAACAACTGCTTCTCTCCCTCAGATAGGTAAAATGTTTCTCCCACCTTATCGATGGCCGCACTGTGTTGTTTTAGTAAGATTTGAATGGCACTGTTGGTCACAATTTCTTTTCCGTAAGGTGTCTCCAAAAAGTCGTCTACATCCTGGGTTATTGTTGTTACTCCTAAGTAATATTTTCGGCCTCTCTTTACGATTCCCCGTAAAAATGCCGCCGAGTCATCGTATTGCATTAAATACCAAGCCTCATCCACAATTAGGATTCTCTTTTTCAGCTCTCTTTTAACAATTGTCCAAATGTAATCTAAAATAATGTGCATTGCTACCGGCCTTAAGCTTTCCTCAAGGTTTCGGATTCCAAACACCACAAAAGAATTCTTTAAATTTATTGTTGTTTTTTGGTTAAAGATTCCCGCAAAAGAACCCTTGATATATTTTTCCAACCTTGCCGCTAAATTCTTAGCTTTTTCCTCTTCCATCCCGATTAAGGCCTTATATAAATCCTCAATCAATGGTGCTTCCTTCTTTTGGCTTTCCGGATCAGGAGTAATTCCCTTGGCCTTATAAGCCTCCATCACCGCTTTGTCTAAAATCGACTCTTCCATTGGGTCCATGGCTCCAAGCATTATCTTAAACATTTTATGAAGCGTTAAAACCTTGTCGTTTAGGGCATTTTCTCCCTCTTCCACCACCAACGATAAATCAAAAGGATTAATTTTTGATTCTTCTCCGTACCCAAAAGCAATGTATTGTCCTCCCACTGATTCCGCTAGGCTTCGGTACTCATTTTCCGGGTCAATTACCAAAATATCAGTTCCCAACATTAGAGATCTCATCGCCTCAAGCTTTATCATGTATGATTTTCCGGCTCCCGCTGAAGCAAATACTACCGAGTTGTAGTTTTGCATTGAAAATCTATCAAAAATTACCAGTGAGCCGTTGTGTTCATTGATTCCGTACATTATTCCCTTGTCGTCAGACAAATCAGAAGACACAAAAGGAAAAGTGCTAGCCAAAGATGTGGTGTCCATATTTCTGGTTATATTTAGTTTGTCTGAACACAGGGGTAGGGTACTTGTGAAACCTTCCTCCATTTGTAAGCTGGCCTTTTTAGAAATTATCATCAGGGCCCCCAGGGCCGATTCCAAATTCTTTGTTGATCGATCCAAGTCTTCTTTTGTCTTAGAGGACAATGTCATGTATAAACCAAATTGAAAAAATCTTTCCTCTCCCTTTACCAAATCGCTTTGCAAATTAAGGGCGTCTTCTAGTTTTGCTTGTGTTGCCGGATTAACCACCCTTCCTCTTTGGATGTCGGTGCTAATTTCCGCCTCCATTTCCGCCACTTTTCGCCGAAGATCATCCAATATCTCTTTTCCGTCGGTTGGATAGATATACATCGAAGTTTTTAACGAAGCGTCAAAGTTTATTAGAGTTGACAACCAATTTAGCCCTACAAAGCGTGGATATCCGGCCACAAAACAAGTCCGAAAGTATTTGTTGTCAATTCTTATGTGGTTAAAATCCACCTCAATTGCCGACGGGGCAATAATATCTTTTATTGACACCAGTCCTTCCACAAATTGTTTAGTTCCGTCAGCGGCCCTTGCCTCCACCGCTACTTCTGGCTTGTCTATTGGAACTGCAGAGCCGTCAGCGGTCTTCTTTTTTTTGATTAAATCTAAAAAATTCATTTATTTTTTATTTTCCTGTTACCGCGGCGGCGGTATAATTTACGCTTTGTAATTTTTGATTATTTGAGGTGTCTTCGTTATATATTTTATAAAAAAGCTCGATTAATTCCTTAGTATTTAAAGCCTTTATTTCTAATCCTAATCTGGAAAATAGTCTCACCAAATGATCCTCTTTCGGTTGCAAACTCGCCTTGGCCTTCTCTACAATATATTCTTTGGAAAAAGGCAATTCCACTTCTTTTTTGATTGGGTTTAGTGAGTTAAATATCTGTTTTTGCGCATTCTTGATTCCCAGTTCTAAACTGGAAAAAGGAATCACAATATAAAAAGTTTTTGACAACACGTCATTTCTTTTTACTGTTTCCTCGACAAATTTTTTATACGAGGCAATTCTCTCCTTCAGCTTTTCGTTTTGTTGGCTGTTTTTTGCCAGTTCCAGATTATTCAAATAATTACCCACATCTTTTGTTGTCGAGCTTATTACTATTTGAATTGGAAAATTTAACGAGTTTAATATTCCTCCATAGGCAAACACTAAAGCACCTTGTTCTCTTTCTGATAATAAGTCGAAATTAACAGACGATACTTGAAGCACCATTGATGCCGATCCGTCCTTCAAAATCACGATTCCATCAACAATATCTTCAATTGGAAGATTGTCCTGGGTGCTACCTTTAATGGCAATTTTTAATGGGTCACTTGGCATACTGTTTAATGATAACCTATTTCTGTTTTATTTGGCGAGAATCTTGATTGGTTTGACAATATTTCCGTCCAAATTAATTTCTACTCTGTCAAATTCCAACCCCTCCTTTTCGGTTACCACCAAATATTTTCCATCACTTAATTGAGTTAGGATTTTAAATTGTCCCAACTGGTTTGTTTTTAACACCCGGCTTGGATGTCCTTCCTTGTCTTGTATTTCCACAATCGCCCCTTCCACTATTTTGTCGTTTTTGTCCATCACCATTCCTACCACTAAATTTGGTAAGTCGGGAATATCTGGCATTGGAATTTCTCCAAACACCGCCCTTCCTGTTGCGCCTAATTTTTCCGTCTTCAATCCCAAATTAGCCCTACCGACTTCTTCTTTCTTTTCTTCAATTCCTTCTTCTGTCTTTTCTTCCACCGCTACTTCTGACTTTTTCTCTTCTGCCACCACTTTTTCTGTCTCTCTTTCTTCTGAGATTTCATCCTTTGTTTCTAAAACCTCGTTTATTGTTTCCACCTCCTCTTCTCTTCCCACTGATGGCAAGGAGCCAATAAATTCAGCTACTTTTTCGGTCTCTTTTTGAGGCAAAACCAAGGGTTCTTCTTCATCTGTTTTTTTAACGGATTTTGTCAGGTCAATATCCAACCAGTTTGTTGGTTTTTTCTTTTTATAGAAAAATACTGTTGGTGAATAAATTGATTTCAAAAAAGCCCCCAACCATACTTCCAGCGGTCTATCCTGAAAAGGTACGAAAGCCAAAGCCAGGCCCCCCCCAGCCGTGATGGCGATTAATGGCCATTTAATGAAAAACACCAGCTTTGTCGAGTTGATAATTAATGCCAAAATTACTCCTCCCGCCGCTCTGGCAAATTGCTTCAGGGTCATTTCTCCCACCAGCTTAAATTCGTAGGAGGTAATCTGTTGTGGAATCGGATGTTGTTCCATTACTAAAATTCTACCTTATTAATGCCTTATAATCACCTTATGTCTCATCTTGTCATTATCGATGGCCACGCTATTGCCCACCGTGCCTATCACTCCATTCCACCCCTCAGTCTCAATGCTCAGCCCGTAAACGCCATTTATGGTTTCTATTCCATGGTTTTATCTTCCATTGATCAGTTAAAGCCTGATTATTTATTAGTCTGTCTCGATTCTCCCGGCCCCACTTTCCGCAATGATGAATTTATTGGCTATCGTGCCAAGCGCAAACCTACTGACCACGATCTTGTTTCTCAGCTCCCGCTTTTATCCCAAACCTTAGAAAAAACGGGCATCCCTTCTCTTTCTATGGGTGGCTTTGAGGCCGACGATCTCATTGGCACTCTTGCCAAAAAAGCCCAAAAGAAAAAATTTATTCAAAAAATTACCATTATCACCGGCGATAAAGATTTAATGCAGTTGGTCAACAAAAAAGTCTCTCTTTTTGTACCTATTCGGGGTCTTTCTGAAACTAAGACTTATGATCCGGCCGGAGTCTTAGAAAAACTCGGAGTTACCCCACCTCAAGTTGTCGACTTAAAAGCTCTGATGGGGGATATGTCGGACTCTTATCCCGGCGTTACCGGCGTTGGTCCCAAAACAGCCATTGATCTTTTAACTAAGTATCAAAACCTGGACAATATCTATACCCATCTTGATGAGATTAGCGATAATGTCAAGGAAAAATTAATCAAAGACAAAAACAACGCCTATCTTTCACAAAAACTAGCCACCCTAATCTGTAACATTCCTCTAAAATTTAAATTAAATCTCTCTCTTCCCGCCTCAAAAGAAGACTAAATTTTGAAGAAAACACTAAACCAGTCAAAACCCTTAAACAAAAAATCGACCCCAATCAAAGTTCTTTGTTCTAATCCTCTCTCAACACCGCGATTCCAATCACTCCCACAATAGCCAAGAATATTCCTAAATATTTAATTCTGGATATCTTTTCTTTCAACAAGAATCTGGAAAGTAGCACCGTAAACACTCCATTTGAACCGGTTATTGGTGAGGCAATAGAGGCCGGAGCATACGAAAAACTTAACCATAAAAATCCGGTTCCGATGATATTGAATAACCCGCCGATAAGTGCAAATCTATAGTCCTTAAACCTCTTGATTACTCCCTTTATTGAATTTAAAAATGACTCTTTTTCAATTCTCAAGTAAGCCAAGGCAACCGGTATTTGCACAAAACCAAGCATCAGCAAAAAACTAAAATCACCCGAGCGGTTTATATAACCCTTGGAAAGGGTGTCCGAAAGACCAATACAAATTGCCGCTACAAACGGCCAAAGCGCGGCCTTGTTTAACTTAAATTCAGACTTGTTAATTTTATCTGGCAGGCTGGCTACAATACTACCCAAAATTGCTAAAACGACAAAAACAACTATTCCCGCCGACAACAATTCTTTATTCAGTATCCTTGAAAAGATAACCGTATAAACCGGATATGTGGTAATTATTGTTGCGGTTACTGCCAATTCTCCTCGCGATAATGCATAAAAGACTATTGCTTCAGATAATATTGCCGAAATTACAGCAAAAATAAATGCTTGCCCGAAGCTTGCTCCACTCGACACCCCCATAAAAATTGCCAAAGGAACCCAGAGCAATAGACCAAAAATCGAATCAAATAAAAACGCCACTGAGGGCGATAGTTCCTTGTAACTTTTCCGAAGCGATATCTGTGAAAATCCGATAAATACTGCGCAAAGCAATGCAAAAACAACTCCGACCATGTTTGTAGTATATATTAATCCCATTTTGCTATCATTTAGCCAATGAAGATCGCTCTCGTTCACGATTGTCTCAATGAATTTGGCGGTGCCGAACGGGTTTTATTAGCCCTTTCCGAAGCTTTCCCCGACGCCCCCATTTATACTGCTTTTTGTAAGAAGGGTTCTCCTGCCTGGGAACGTTTCAGAGGCAAGGACATTCGCGTTTCCTGGGCTCATTACATCCCATTTTTCAATCGACTCTATTCTCCTCTTCGTTTTTTAACTCCCCTAATTTGGCTATCTTTTAATTTTAAAAAATACGATGTTATTTTAAGTTCCGCTTCCTGGTATATCACCAAAGGTTTTCGCAAGGGATCCAACACCCGCGAAATTTGTTATTGTCATACTCCGCCCCGTTGGCTCTATGGCTTTAAAACCTCGGTTGAATTACAACGCTTTTGGATTGTTCGTCTTTATGCTCACGTTGTCGGCCATTTTATGCGTCTTTACGATTTCTGGGCCGCTCAAAGAGTTACTCAGTTTATAGCCAATTCTAAAAATGTGGCTGATCGTATTTGGAAATATTATCGCCGTGAATCAGTAGTAATTTATCCACCTGTTTCACTTCCCTATGTCGACAATCTACCCAAAAAACAAGATTATTATTTAATAATTACCCGCATTGTTGGTGCCAAGGGCTTAGATCTAGCTGTTCATGCCGCCATGGAATTGGGGATTCATCTAAAAATTGCCGGTAAAGCTACTGGTCTTTACACCGAATATAAAGACCTTCAAAAAATAAGTAAAAATAATGTCGAATTTTTAGGTTATGTTTCCGATGAAGAATTGGTCCGTCTCTATGCCGGTGCCAAGGCTTTTTTAGTTCTTTCTGTTGACGAAGATTTTGGCATTACCCCCGTTGAATCCATGTTAATGGGTACTCCGGTCATTGCTTATCACGGTGGTGGCTATTTAGAGACTGTTGTTGAAGGAAAAACCGGTACGTTTTTCAACCAACCCACAGTTGATTCTTTGGTCGATGCCGTTAAAAGATTTGAAAAGATGAAGTTTAATCCTAAAGACTGCGTCGCCCAAGCTCAAAAATTTTCCCGTGACAACTTTATCCAAAAAATCAAATCTCTTATTTCTCCGTCAAACTCTTCCACAAGGTAGTTTTTCCAACTTCGGTTCCAGTCTCAACTGGCGTAAATAATACACTTCCTACAAAGAAAACAACTATCGCCACCAGGCTCCATGAAATTATTTTTTTCATTCCTTTGAATTTAACCATCTTTCTGCATCCAGTGCTGCCTTTGAGCCGGCTCCTGCCGCTACAATTGCCTGTCGGTAGCTTTCATCCATGCAATCTCCGGCCGCAAATACCCCCTCCACTGAAGTCATGGAAGGATATTCCTGGTTATTTCCGGTCACGATATAACCATTTTCCTTTAACTCAATTAAACTTTTCACAAAATCTGTTGCCGGAATTCTACCTATAGCCACAAACAACCCGTCTATGGGTAATATTTTTTCCTCACCAGTTTTAATATTTTTTATTTTAATTGCCTCAACTTTTTCTTTTCCTGTAATTTCTTCCACCACGCTATCCCAAACCTTTTCAATTTTTTGATTTTCCAAAACTCTTTTGGCTTCAGTCGGTGACGCTCTCAATTCATCTCGGCGGTGAATTAAATAAACCTTTTTACAAATTTTTGCCAAAAAATCAGCTTCTTCGCAGGCCACATTTCCGCCTCCGATTATCGCCACTTCTTTATCTCTGTAAAACATTCCATCACAAGTAGCACAACCCGAAATGCCTCTTCCTATTAGTTCCTTCTCATTGGGTAATCCCAACCACCTTGCTCCTGCTCCGGTAGCAATAATCACCGCTTTTGTTTTCAACATTTCTCCGTTATCTAGCTGTATCTCAAATCTAAAATCTGCCTTCTCGTTTCCAGAATCAATTTTTACCACATTTCCATTTTTTATTTCGACCCCCAAATTTATTACCTGTTGTTGCATATCCATCATCAATTTCACTCCGCCGGTGCCCTTTGGAAAACCTGGCCAGTTATCCACTATTGTTGTCACCGTCAGTTGGCCTCCGGGAACATTCCCCGAGATTACCACGGTTTTTAATTCGGCCCGAATATTATATATTGCCGCCGTCAATCCCGCTGGCCCCGAACCAATAATTACTGTGTCATAAATTTGATTATTTTCTACCATGTCCCTATTTTACCTTAATTTTTTTCTTGCTTATTATCTTCTTTTCATCAATAATTAATTTCAGTGAATAGTGAAACCAGAAAAGTCTTTATCTTTGTTTTAAAAATAATTTCCGATCGTCGGAGCTTGTTTTTTTGGACATTTGTTCGTTTTATTTCCGCCATTCTTCCCCTCCTTACCATCTACTTATATTCCCTGATCGTCAAACAACTGGAACTGAAGCTTTCCCTGTCAATAGTCTTCATGACGGTGGCATTAACTTTCATTGTCCGCATTATCGACAACCACCTTCGTCTAATTTCTATTACCCGCCTGGAACACATCATCAGTAATATTGGTTTTGATATTAACAACTATTTTTTATTCGGCATGGAATCCAAGTCAAAAGAAGAACGTCATGCCACCGTTCAGGCTATCCGTAATTTCTCCGACGCTTCTTCAGTCACTTTGAATATCATAAAACAACCTGGTATCGATAGTGTTGTTTCTTTTCTTATTATTCCTGTAATTTTGTTTGCCGTCGATTTTCCTTCTTTTGTGATAACTATTGCCGGTGTTTCCATTTATCTTCTCATCGATATCTATACCACTCAACGCTATGCTCAACTTAAGGATATCCAAAACTCTAAAACCGAAGCTTATTTTGCCAAGCTTCAGGACAGTAATGACTTTGATCTCGAACAAGCATCTTATACCCGGCACTTTAATCGTTTATGTAAATGGGGTTTTACTGAGTGGTTTGCACTTCAAAACTCAGCCGTTTTTTTCTATTGTATAAATTTGCTGTATTTAATTTATACCGTTTATTCTGGGCAAAAAGATTTATCACACCTGGTTCTTATCATGGGTTATGTCACCCAAACCCAGACTTTTCTTAATTCTTTCTCCCAGATTAAAGACTCTTTCACTGATATGGATGTGGGACTCGAACACTTGGCCAAAAATGAAGCCATTTCCGCTATCAACCTCGACGATTTAATATAATAGCCTATGCCTGAACTTCCTGAAGTCGAAGTAGTTAAGCTTTTTTTGGAGCAGAAACTTTTTCACAAAACTATTTCCAAGTTAGAAATTCTTAATCCCAAATCTTTCATTGGTAATCCCAAGCTTGCCGAAAAGCAAAAAATAGTTAAATTATCTCGCGTCGGTAAACAGCTTTCTATCTATTTAGCCAATGAATTAATACTGTTGGTCCACCTCAAAATGACCGGTCAACTTATTTATCAGGGCCATGTTTTGGGTCATCCTACCAAGGAATCTACTCTTCCCATGCCCGCCAAATCTACCCGCCTGATATTTACTTTTACTGATAATTCAAAATTATATTTTAACGATCAACGCAAATTCGGTTGGGTTAAACTGCTTACTCCAAGCGAACTCAAAAAATCCCAG